>ERZ802822.39-NODE-39-length-92029-cov-14.499782_pt1 | contig 92029 bp, 106 predicted proteins | sample MGYA00345649_ERZ802822 | MGnify/ENA primary metagenome ERZ802822 (study PRJEB30503, sample SAMEA104212359) | marine metagenome | biome: Westerlies Biome; feature: [SRF] surface water layer (ENVO:00010504) within the epipelagic zone...; material: water... | reverse complement strand
GAAGGTTCGTTCGACTTGCATGTGTTAAGCACGCCGCCAGCGTTCATCCTGAGCCAGGATCAAACTCTCCGTTGTAGTTCATGTCCTCTTACAACTCAAATAATTACTTACCTGAATCGCTCAACATGATTTGCGTCACCCATTACTCAGCCAATGCCGGCAACAGTTGAGGCCTCCTTCCCGCTGACACAGAAAGGGTTCTTAAGAGTGCATCTCTAGATTTCTCTTTCAATGACTTTCCAGGATCTCAGATCCGGTTGTTGCTCCACATTGCGCACACCGGCAACCGCAAGGCTCGTGAAAACCTCGCCGTTGCAAGCACAATGCTTCTCTGCAACACGTTTGTTCTTTTGACGGGACCTCACACCTTCATCGCTTCTTCATTCAAATGTGCACCTCACCTTGCGGCTCAATGCTCATCTGAACGCGATGAAAGCGTCAGTTCCTAAACTTTTCAATTGTCCAGGTTCGATCAACTATCCTCTCCTCCCTTTCAGAAGGTGGGTGTTGATCAACGCGGTCTCGCGACCGCTTGTGAAACTTACAACACCGTGGGATCTCTCCCTCCGGGTCCTGTAAGCCGCCTCAGACACCTCAAGGCTTTCGCCTTCAGCGCTTCGGCTTGCGCACTCGCCTCTCGGCTCCTGCGCAAGACAAAACCATAACACCACAACGCCCACTCAAGCAACAGCAACGACCCTCAGGGATCAGCAGAATCGCTTCCACTGCCGAGACCCGTTGGCATGACTAGCTTCCCAAAAGGATGACGGGATGCGATGCCAACCGGCTTCACACAGCAGAATCAACGGTTCCGTCCGAGCTCGAAAGAAGATCAGGTTGTTCAGAAGGCCCGCGAGCATTTCGAACGCACCCTGATCCAGATCCGCGGGGAACTCGCAGGGAGCGTGGCAGCCCTGGAGCATCCGCGTCACGACGAGGCGCTGAACTACGGGGAGATTTTCCTTCGGGACAACGTTCCCGTGATGATCTATCTGCTGCTTCAGGGGAGATACCCCGTGGTGAAGCAGTTTCTCTCGGTCTGTCTGGATCTGCAGAGCACGACGGTGCAGACCCGCGGCGTCTTCCCCACCAGCTTTGTGGAAGAAGAGGGAGATCTGGTGGCCGATTACGGCCAGCGATCGATCGGACGGATCACGTCTGTGGATGCCAGCCTCTGGTGGCCGATTCTGTGCTGGCTCTACGTCAAGCGCAGCGGCGATTCAGAATTCGGACGCAGTCAGCGTGTTCAGCGCGGGCTGCAACTGCTGCTGGACCTGGTGCTCCATCCGAGCTTCGAAGGCACACCGGTGCTCTTTGTTCCGGACTGCGCCTTCATGATTGATCGCCCCATGGATGTCTGGGGAGCACCGCTGGAAGTGGAGGTGCTGCTGTTCGCAGCCTTGCGCAGCTGCATCGGACTGATGGAACTCTGTCAGCGGCACGACAGCAATGCGCTGCTGGAGGAACGTCTCCGGCTGAGCCGCCGATGGATGCACGATCTGCGCCAGTACCTGCTCAAGCACTACTGGGTCACCAGCAAAACCATGCAGGTTCTGAGGAGACGCCCAACGGAGCAGTACGGCGACAATCAATATCAGAACGAATTCAATGTGCAGCCTCAGGTGATTCCCGACTGGCTGCAGGACTGGCTGGAAAACCGAGGCGGGTATCTCATCGGCAACATGCGCACCGGCCGACCGGATTTCCGCTTCTACAGCCTCGGGAATTCACTGGCCTCCCTGTTCGGACTGCTTACCGCGCCCCAGCAACGGGCCTTGTTCCGGCTCGTGCTGCATAACCGCCAGCATCTGATGGCTCAGATGCCGATGCGCATCTGCCACCCCCCCATGGGTGGTGTGGAGTGGGAGAACAAGACCGGTTCAGATCCCAAGAACTGGCCCTGGAGCTATCACAACGGTGGGCACTGGCCGAGCCTGCTCTGGTTCTTCGGGTCGTCGATCCTGCTGCATGAACGGCTTCACCCGCATGCGGACGTGCTGCTGATGGGTCAGATGAAGACCATGCTGGAGGAGTGCTACTGGAGCCATCTGAACCAGCTGCCCAGACAGCAGTGGGCCGAATACTTCGATGGGCCCACCGGCACCTGGGTTGGGCAGCAGTCCAGGACTTACCAGACCTGGACCATCGTGGGCTTTCTGCTGCTGCATCACTTCCTGCGGGTGAACCCCGACGATGTGCTCATGCTGCAGCTGGAAACCGGTCTCCAATAAAAAAGCCCCCGGGTCGGACCCGGAGGCTTGTGGAGATGGTTCCGATCGGTGATCAGAACAGGCCGAGCGTCAGAGACTTGTCGATCGGCATCGCTGCTCCAATACCCAGATAGATGGTGGCGACGGTTCCGAACAGGAACACTGTCATGGCCACGGGACGGCGGAAGGGATTCTGGAACTTGTTGAAGCTCTCGATGAAGGGAACGAGCATCAGTCCCAGGGGAACAAGGGTCTGCAGAGCGATTCCCAGAAGCTTGTTGGGAACAACGCGCAGGATCTGGAACACCGGATACAGGTACCACTCGGGAAGAATCTCGAGAGGGGTGGCGAAGGGGTCGGCCTTGTCTCCGAGCATGGCCGGATCAAGAACAGCGAGACCAACAACACAGGCGATGGTTCCGAGGATGACGACCGGGAAGATGTAGAGGAGGTCGTTGGGCCAGGCAGGCTCTCCGTAGTAGTTGTGCCCCATGCCTTTGGCGAGCTTGGCCCGCATCTTGGGGTCAGAGAGATCAGGCTTCTTGAGGATGTGCATCAGAAACTCCGGGTGATGGTTGAAGAGTAGAGAAATCGATCACAACGGACCGGAAATGCCCTGCTTCCGGATCATCAGGAAGTGCATGAGCATGAAGACAGCCAGCAACCAAGGCATCACAAAGGTGTGCAGGCTGTAGAAGCGCGTGAGGGTGGACTGGCCGACGCTTTCACCGCCCCGGAGAAGTTCCACCATGAAGTCGCCCACCACAGGAATGGCAGCGGGAACACCGGAGACGATCTTCACGGCCCAGTATCCAACCTGATCCCAGGGGAGGGAGTAACCGGTGACGCCGAAGGACACGGTGATCACCGCCATGGTCACACCGGTGACCCAGGTGAGCTCACGGGGACGCTTGAAGCCTCCGGTCAGGTAGACCCGGAAAACGTGGAGGATCAGCATCAGCACCATCATGGATGCGCTCCAGCGATGCACGGAGCGGATCAGCCAGCCGAAGCTGACATCCGTCATCAGGTACTGAACCGAGGTGTAGGCCTCAGCCACGGTCGGCTTGTAATAGAAGGTCATCGCGAAGCCGGTCGCGAACTGGATCAGGAAGCAGACCAGGGTGATGCCGCCCAGGCAATAAAAAATGTTGACGTGCGGCGGCACGTACTTGGAACTGATGTCGTCGGCAATGTCCTGGATTTCAAGACGTTCCTGGAACCAGTCGTAAACCGGTGATGAGTTCGCCATGCACAAGCGGGCTCGGGTTGCGAAAGTCTACTGAGCACGCTTCAGCCAAGGCGCCGGAGGGACCGCTATGTATCCGACTGTTAACGGAAACTCAGAACGGCTGCGGCGCAGTGTGTCTGCCTGCCTGCGCAGCCTGATCGCGCTGCTGATGTGCTGCGGACTGGTCCTGCAGCCCGTGGGATCTGCCCAGGCCCTCAGCGATGCCCAACAGCTGGTGGTGGAGAGCTGGAGGCTTGTGAATCAGGGCTACCTCAGCCCTGAGCGCCTGGATGAGATCCGCTGGAGACGCCAGCGCCAGAAAGCCCTGGAGCGTTCGATCAGCAGCAGCGAGGACGCCTATCAGGCGATCGAGGCGATGCTCGCGCCCCTTGAGGATCCCTACACACGGCTGTTACGCCCGGATGATTACGCCGCTCTGAAGGACAGCACGACTGGAAATCTCAGTGGTGTGGGGCTCCAGCTCGGCCCGGGATCAGACAGTTCCAGAGTTGTGGTGATCTCAGCACTCGACGGCTCCCCGGCCGCGGACGCCGGTGTGAACAGCGGTGCCGAAATTCTCTCGGTGAACGGTGTGGCGGTGGCTGATCTCGGACTGGAAGGAACGGCCAACGCTCTGCGCGGCGACGTGGGGACCACGGTTCTGCTGATGCTGTCGGATGGGGTGGATGGGGAACATGAGCTTTCGCTGGAGCGACGCAGCGTTGACCTGCGTCCGGTGCGCACCCGGCGGCTCCGCAGCGATTCCCACACCTACGGCTACCTGCGCATCACCCAATTCACCGAAAGCGTGCCCGAGCAGGTCGGTCAGGCCTTGGCTGAATTGCAGGACAAAAACATCGAAGGGCTGGTGCTGGACCTCCGCAACAATTCAGGCGGTCTGGTGAGTTCCGGCCTCGCTGTGGCGGATGACTTCCTGGCGGGCGGAACCATCGTGGAGACCCGCAACAGGGAGGGCATCAACGACTCGATTCAGGCGGGATTCGACAGCCTTTATGACGGTCCGATGCTCACCCTGGTCAATGGAGGGACAGCGAGCGCGAGCGAGATCCTGGCGGGAGCACTGCAGGACAACGGGCGTTCGACGCTGCTGGGCGGCCGAACCTTCGGCAAGGGCCTGATCCAGACCCTGACCAACCTCAGTGACGGCAGTGGGCTCGCGGTCACCGTGGCCGGTTACGTGACCCCGGACGGACGGGACATCCAGGGCACAGGCATCGAACCTGAGCGGGTGCTGGATGGACCCGAACCGCTGAATCCAGGAGGGGATGGTGATCGCTGGCTGAACGAGGCCCAACAGTCTCTGGAGGCTCTGCTCGAAAGAACGGCGGACGTCCCCGCGGGATGAACCAGCGCACGTATCACGACCCCCTGCACCGGGGCATCCGACTCGACGGGGATGTCCCGGCGGAAGCGATGGTGATGACCCTGGTTGACACCCCACCTTTTCAGCGATTGCGCCGGGTACGTCAGCTGGGGCCTGCCTTCCTCACGTTTCACGGCGCGGAATCCAGCCGCTTCACCCATTCCATCGGGGTGTTTCATCTGGCCAGGCGCGCCTTCACCCAGCTGCTGAACCAGAACGATGAGCTGGAGGTTGATCGAGGGCTGCTGTACGCCGCAGCACTTCTGCACGACATCGGCCATGGCCCCCTCAGCCACACCGGCGAAGAGATGTTCGGACTGCGTCATGAGGACTGGTCAGCCCGGATCATTGAGGAGGATCCGGTGATCCGCGGCTGCCTCGAAGACCATGCCCCCGGAACGGCGGCAGCCGTCGCTGCCCTGCTTGCCAAGGGAGAGGCGGAACGGCTCGTGATCAAGAGACTGGTCAGCAGTCAGCTGGACTGTGACCGGCTGGACTATCTGCTGCGGGACAGCTACAGCACCGGAACGCGTTACGGACAGCTGGATCTCGATCGCATCCTGGCGGCCCTGACCCTCGCTCCTGACGGCGACCTGGCCCTGCATCCCAAGGGCCTCATGGCAGTGGAGCACTACCTGGTGGTGCGCAATCTGATGTACCGGAGCGTTTACAACCATCGCCTGAACGTGGTGTGCAACTGGCTGCTGGAGAGGCTGGTGCGCACCGCCAGGCAGCTGGGGCCCGATCAGGTCTGGGCCGATGCCGTCATGGCCCGATGGCTCTGGGAGCCCGACGGTCTCGACCTTCCCTGTTTTCTGGCCAACGACGACGTCCGCACCGGATATCACCTGCAGAGATGGCAGCAGGAGGGACCGGACTCCCTGGCTGAACTCTGCAGCCGTTTTCTGGATCGACGCCTGCTCAAGGCCATGGCGGTGGAACACATCGGAAGCGAGGACCAGTTGAAAGCCCTGGCGATCGCCGGACGTCTGGCGGAATCCATCGGCCTGGATCCGGCTTCCTGCTGTGGGCTGCGTCACCAGCAGATCCGTGGATATCACCCCTACAGAGGCGGGCTGCGGCTCTGGAATGGCCGCCGTCTTCAGGCTCTCGAGCAAGCGTCCGCACTGGTGGCCAGTCTGTCGACACCTGCTGAGACGTCCTGGTTGATCCATCCGCGGGAGATTCAGGAGGATCTGCAGGCCGCTCTGGATGGCGAGGGGTTCTGAAGCCGAACCTTCGACCTGTCGCCTGTCTCCCGTTGAATGGGGCACACCAGGCTCCCGGCGTCGATGACCATGCTGCAGCTGCCGGACCGACACCATCAGCACTGGCGGGATGCTCTGGAGGACCGACTGCAGGACGCCTCGCCAGGGCCGATTGATCTTGACTGCGGGGATTGGCTGCTGACCTGCAGCGATCTTCAGCAGCTGAGTGGCATCGCTGCTGCCCGCGGCTACACCCTCCGGACCCTGCTCGGACACCGTCCGGAGACCATCGTCAGCGCTTCGGCCCTCGGTCTCGATGCACGGCTGCAGCCGCACCTCGCGGAAGACAACGCGACAGCCGATCCATCGCCATCGACAGGGGAAGGGCTGCTGTTCCATCACGGCACCCTTCGATCCGGCGACCATCTCCAGAGCGACCGGGATGTTCTGCTCTACGGAGATGTGAATCCTGGTGCACGGATCAGTGCTGCTGGACACGTGCTTGTGTGGGGGCGTCTGCGCGGAATCGCCCATGCCGGACGCGACGGCGATCCTTCAGCGCGGATCATCGCCCTGCAACTGAGGCCACTTCAGCTGCGCATCGGAGACGTGGTGGCACGTGGGCCTGAGGATCTGCCGCAGGAGGGTCTGGTGGAGCAGGCCCGCCTGGAGAACGGTGAGATCGTGATCGAGGCGGCTCCCGCACAGACCCTCCCTCGCCGCTGATCAATTGGGTTGCCAGTGCAAACACTCTGTTTATCCTGGCGAGACCCAAGCGAATCCCTGGTGTCGACGACACGAACGATCCTGATCTGCTCGGGCAAGGGCGGCGTCGGCAAGACGACGACAACGGCGAATCTCGGAATCGCCCTCGCACGCCAGGGTGTCCGCACGGTCGTTCTGGATGCCGACTTCGGCCTGCGGAATCTCGACCTGCTCCTCGGCCTTGAAAACCGCATCGTCTACACCGCTCAGGAGGTTCTGGCCGAGTCCTGCCGGCTGGAACAGGCGCTGGTCAAACACAAACAGGAACCCAACCTGGCGCTGCTTCCGGCCGGTAATCCACGGATGCTGGAGTGGCTGACACCCAAGGACATGCGCGCCATCACGGCACTGCTTGAGCCCTCCTTCGACTACATCCTCATCGATTGCCCGGCAGGAATCGAGGATGGTTTCAAGAACGCCTCGGCCGCAGCACGGGAAGCCGTGGTGGTCACCACACCCGAGGTCGCTGCCGTCCGTGATGCGGATCGGGTGATCGGCCTGCTCAACAGTCAGGGAGTCACTCCGATTCAGCTTGTCCTGAACCGCGTCCGTCCGAAGATGATGTCGAACCAGGAGATGCTCTCCGCCGACGATGTCACCGACATCCTGGCTCTGCCGCTTCTCGGACTGGTGTTCGAAGACGAACAGGTGATCGTCAGCACGAACCGTGGAGAACCGCTGACCTTGACTGGAAGCAATTCCCCTGCAGCGAAGGCCTTCAAGAACATCGCCCGCCGCCTTCAGGGAGAAGACGTTCCTCTCATGGATCCCTCCGAAGCCCGTTCAGGGTTGCGCGCCAAGATGCGCCAGCTGATGCAGACCAGGATCTTCTGAACCGATGACGCTCAAAGATCTGATCGACAAATTGCTCCGCCGTCAGCCCGCCAGCGCCGAATCCGCACGGCAGCGACTGCAGCTCGTGCTGGCCCACGACCGGAGCGACCTCAATCCCGAGCTACTGGAGCAGATGCGTCGGGAGATTCTCGAGGTCGTGGCCCGTTACGTGGAAATCGACGTCGAGGAGGGAGACGTGAGTCTGGAGACCGAGGATCGCGTCACGGCGCTGGTGGCCAATCTGCCGATCCGACGGTCCCTGAAGTGAGAAGCGCGGGGAACACTTCTCCCCAGAGTCCTCCCGTACTTGAGATCTCTCAACCACCTCACCCCCAGTGAGCAGCGCGTGACTGCTCTGCTCACAGAGGGCCTCAGCAACCGCGCCATCGCAGACAGACTGGTGCTGAGCCACCGCACGGTGGAATGTCACATCAGCCGAGCACTCGCGAAGACAGGATGTCGCAACAGGCTGGAGCTGGCGCTCTGGATGATTACCATGCGTGAGATGCCGGCTTAGCTCAGTGGTAGAGCAGCGCTTTTGTAAAGCGAAGGCCGTCGGTTCAAATCCGTCAGCCGGCTTTCGGATTTAGCGCTCAGACCCGCCAGCGGGTTGCGAGGCGAAAATCCAGATCAACGTCAGAAGGGCCATCCAGCCCAGTGCTCGCACTTCGAGCAGAGCGGTGACAACCTGCTCGATTGGCTCAAAAAGCCAGTGGAACAGGCTCATGAACAACAGGCAGAGGCCGATCAGGGCAATCATCGGTCTTGACAACCTGTGGGCATCACAGCGCCCCTGCGCAGGAGGCGCCAGCGACCTGGACCATCCCAGGCCAGCACGGTGCTCGCCTGGCCTGACAAACGAGGCCATGGCTGAGGCCCCAGCTGCGGGAGATCCGGGAAAACGACCGCAGCCTCGGCCGCTGATGCGCAGGAGGGCTCACCTGAACGGTTGGCGCTGGTGGTTGCGAGCGGACCGCTCCGGCTCAGCAGCGAACACGTCAGGGACGAGTTCGGCACCCGCAGTCCGAGGCTGCTTCCTCCTGGATTGAGCCATCCCACCACGGGGGCTGTGGAGGGCAGAACAAGGGTGAGTGCACCCGGCCAGTGATCCAGGGCCATCGTCATGGCCTCGTCCCGGCAGGATTCGTCGCAGAGACTGATCAGCTCGACAGCAGAGGATCCCATCAGGATCAGCGGCTTGTCGGCGGGGCGCCGCTTGATCGTCCAGAGACGATCGGCGCACTCAGGTTGGATGGCAAGGCCAGGGAGCGTGTCGGTCGGGATCACGGCGGCTGAGCCTGCCAACAGCCGTCGAGCCAGTTGCGGAGCCTCGAGGATGTCGATGAGGGAAGAGCTCACAACGGCCTTCGCCCCATCGCGAAGCGCATCACACCCTGCAGATCGGGGGCCGCGTCCACATCGCTCAGACCGACTCTCTGCATCAGTGCCACCACGGCATCGCTCTGATCATGGTGATGTTCGATCAGAAGCCATCCCCCCGGCGACAGAGCCCTGGGGGCATCCTTCACAACGGCACGGACGCTGTCGAGTCCATCGGCGCCGCCACTGAGGGCGAGATGGGGTTCATGGTCCCGCACGACCGGCTCGAGACCATGGATCAGGTTCGACGGGATGTAGGGCGGATTGCTGAGCACGAGATCGAACGCACCCCACCAGGGCCTGAGCGGCTCCCACCAGCTGCCGCAGTGGAGCGTCCAGCAAGCGCAGGCGCCATGCGTTCTGAGATTCCGCTCCGCCAGAAGCAGGGCGTCAGGACTGATCTCCACCGCATGCACCGGAACGTCGGGCCAGCTGCGCCCGAGGCCGACGGCGATGGCGCCGGACCCTGTGCCGAGATCGGCCAGCCGCCGAGGAGCACCAGACAGCGGCCTTGAACTCGCCAGCTCCAGCAGCAGCTCGGTTTCCTGACGCGGAATCAGAGCGGCCTCCGAGACCTCAAGGACCACATCACGCCAGGGGCAGAGGCCCACCAGATGCTGCAGGGGCACCTGATGCTGCAGGTGACGCAACCAGTGTTCTTCAAGGATCTCGAGCGGACTCTGGAGGATCACGGTGCGGTCAGCATCGACCATCAACAGCTGCAGATCGCGCCAGGACAGGCCGCCGCCCAGGTCCAGGAGCCAGTCGAGGTCAACACCGCGACCACCGCGCTTCAGCTGTGCCCGTCGCCAGGCCATCAGCTCCGCGCCAGGGATGCTCCGGGGATCCGTCAACGTCGGCAGGGACGCCAGAGATAACCAGACTCACACACGACCCTGCCAAGCCGCTCCATCTCAAGAAGCCGGCGAGCCAGGGCGGCAGGAGATTGCCTCAGACGGCTCGACAGATCCTCCAGTGAGGCACCGGAGGCCATGGCCTGCAGCAGTTCGATCTGCTCCGCCCTCTCCGGGTTCAGCTGGGATGGAAGCGACTCAGGCTCATGCCGGAGCAAAGGCCCTGGCCCGAGATGCCTGACGAGGGCTTCGGCCGAGAGCAGCGGTGCCGCCTGGTTCTGCAGCAGAGCGTTGCTTCCCCTGGCCGACCAGCGCAGGGCATCCCCTGGCACCACCCAAACCGGGCAGGAGCGCTGTTCAGCCAGCCGAGCAGAGATCAGCGCACCGCTGCGCTCCGGGCACTCCACCACCACCAGCGCCGAGGCCAGGGCCACGATCAGACGATTTCGATGGGCGAAGTGGCCCCGCTGGACCGGCTCCCCGGAGGAGCGTTCCGAGATCAGCAGCCCCTGCTGCGCCACAGCCTTCTGGAGAGCATCGTGATGACGGGGATACACGCGATCGAGACCGGTCCCGAGCACGGCCACAGGAGCTCCATCCGCCTGAAGGCAGCCCCCATGCACTGCGGCATCAATGCCTTCGGCAAGGCCGCTGATCACGGGCCAACCGGAGCGCGCCAGGGCATGACCAAGGTCCTCCGCCATCCGGATGCCATGCGGGGATGCCGACCGTGTGCCGACCACCGCCACCGCTTGACCCGACGTCAGGCAGTCCAGGAGGTCCAGCCGTCCGCGGCGGAACAGCAGCTTCGGCGGCTGAGCCATCCGATCGAGCCGCACGGGCCAGGCGTCATCGCAGGGCAGCAGCACCTCGCGGGGAACCGTGAGATCCGGGTGCCGCCCAAGGTGGCTGCGATACCGCTCAACCGCCTGCAACACCGGTCGAGGCCAGGGGAGAGCTTCGGCCAGACGCGGCTCAGGCCAGCTCCAGAGAGCCTCAGGTCCGATGCCATGGTCCCTGGCGACAGCCCGCAGATGGGACAAACGCACCGCTCCGACACCAGGACACTGACTCCAGACCCACCACCAACCGCGCATCCCGCCAATCAGTACATTTGTACCAGACTAGGCCGGCGGCTCCTCGTGGCCCCCTCCCAGCAGCCGGTCGATCACCGCCTGCACCTCCAGCGGCACCCGCCGGAGCACCACACCACCCTCTTCACTGCGCCGCAGCATCACCAGCTCCACGACCGCCTCCGCCATCACCGTCTCACCGAGCAGGAAGCGGGTCGTCCAGGGCCAGCGCACACCACGCCTCGCCTCGCAGCGACTCTCGAGGACGACCGCATCCCCGTGCCTCAGCGCCTGGCGGTAGTCGATCCGCAACGACACAACCGGCATCTCAATGCCCTCATCCGCCATGACGGCATAGGAGAGGCCCGCTGCGCAGAGGGCCTCCACCCTGGCTTCCTCAAGCCAGGCCACGTAGGCGCCGTGCCACATCACGCCGGCATGGTCGGTGTGCTGTGGAAGCACCCGCTTGCGCAGACGCCAGGGGCGCGTCGTAACGCTCTGCCTCTGCTGACGACTCATCCTGTTTCCCGCCCCATAGGCTTTCGAGACAGGCTGCCTCACCTACGTGTTTAGGAATCTGCTGATCGCCGACTCAGGGAAGGGTCATGTCGAAGAAATGGTCCGCATGCTGCAGGACGTCCCGAGCCTGAAAAGGGCCCGAGCCACCTTGCTCCATGTGGTTCCGGAGCAAAGCAAGGCGAAAGCGGAAGATCACCGCGCCGACGCCGAGAGCCTCCTGGGCAAGGCCACCGAGCGGATGGGTCTGCAGGCCGACAGCGTGAAGATCCTGGTCCGCGAAGGGGACACCAAACAGGTTGTGCTCAAGGTTGCCGAGGAGATCGACAGCGACCTGATCGTGATGGGATCCCGTGGGCTCGGACGCCTTCAGTCGATCCTCGCGAACAGCACGAGTCAGTACGTGTTCCAACTGTCGACCCGTCCGATGCTGCTCGTGCGCGATGACCTCTACGTGCGCCATGTCAACCGAGTGATGGTGACGATCGATGGAACCGGCGTCGGAGACGACGCCCTTCGCACCGCCTGTGAGCTGATCAGCGAGATCCCCGGCGGAACGCTGACGGGTCTTCATGTGGTCCGGCAGGAATCGACACCGACCCGCGGTGGACGCACCCGCGCCGATGAGATTCTCGACGCTGCGGTTCAACGCGCCCGCGGTTTCGGAGTGGAGCTCCGGCCGATGACCAGTTTCGGCAAGGACATCGGCCGGGCTGTCTGCGCCGCGGCCGGTGAAGCCAATGCTGACCTCGTGGTGATCGCCTCGCAGGACCGCCGCCCGCTCGTGGCACGGGGGCTGGTGGATCTCGACAAACTTCTCGGCGGTTCGGTCAGCGACTACATCCGGGTTCACGCTCCAGCGCCGGTCCTGCTGGTCCGGGAACCGGAGCGCGGATGACCCTCAGCTCTGCTGACTGTTGGTCTGGATATACAGAATGATCAGGAAGATCGCCGGCACCAGGATGAACAGGAGGCTGGCGACAAATCCGAGATCGTTGGTTTCCATAGCCGCAGTTGGAATCCTGGCGAACGTATCACCGTCGAGCGGCCATCGACGCCACAGTCTCAGCCCTCTTCATCGGCGTTAGCAGGAGTGCCGTCCTCCGACTCCTCCAGCTCGGCTTCCGGTGGCACCGGCCACGCGGTGGGCCCATCCGGCAGCGGAGCCTGCCGGGCCGCCGCCAGACGGGCCTCCGCATCCGGCAGGCGGACCTGAGGACGGGTCAGGACCAGCAGGGAACGATCCACCAGGGCCTGACACGCCAGGCGCCACTCCTGCGGGCGCCGACGCAGCTTGGCCTCCTCCACCGGGGTCCGCTCCGAGAGAGCCTCCACGCCATCCTCGTCGACAACGGCGACGAAGCAGGTGATGCACTGACCGCAGCCACCGCAGTTGCCGAGCTGACCCTTGAGCCCATAGAGCTCAACCCCTTCCCGCAGAGCGACGTCGCGGAGGTTCTCTCCCGGGAAGCACTCCACGTCGCGACCTTCTCGAACAAATCGGATCACCGGCATGGGAAGAGCGGGCAGAAGACGACCATCATGGGTTCGAGGGTTGCGTTTTGTGAACAACCTGCCTCGAACATTCATGTCACCGCTCGTTTCAGCTGGAGGGAGGGAAAACCGCCAGACGGAACGAAACCCTTACGATCGGCCGGAATAGCTGCTAACCGTGCAGCTCTGTCCCCCCCGAACCTGACCCATGGGATTGCCCTGGTATCGGGTGCACACCGTCGTCATCAATGACCCGGGCCGCCTTCTGGCCGTGCACCTCATGCATACAGCCCTTGTTGCCGGCTGGGCCGGCTCCATGGCTCTGTACGAGCTCGCCATCTTCGACCCGTCCGATCCGGTCCTGAACCCCATGTGGCGTCAGGGCATGTTCGTGATGCCCTTCATGTCCCGTCTCGGTGTGACAGGCAGCTGGGGTGGCTGGAGCATCACCGGAGAAACCGGGGTGGATCCAGGCTTCTGGAGCTTCGAGGGTGTGGCAGCAGCCCACATCATCTTCAGCGGACTGCTGATGCTCGCCGCCATCTGGCACTGGACGTTCTGGGATCTTGAGATCTGGCAGGACCCCCGCACCGGGGAACCGGCCCTGGATCTCCCCAAGATCTTCGGCATTCACCTGCTGCTGGCCGGTCTCGGCTGCTTCGGCTTCGGGGCTTTCCACCTGACCGGGGTCTTCGGCCCGGGAATGTGGGTATCCGATGCCTACTCGCTAACGGGTCACCTGGAACCGGTCCAACCGTCCTGGGGTCCGGAGGGCTTCAATCCATTCAACCCGGGCGGCATCGTCGCTCACCACATCGCGGCCGGGATCGTCGGCATCATCGCCGGCATCTTCCACATCACCACCCGCCCACCCGAGCGTCTCTACAAAGCGCTGCGGATGGGCAACATCGAAACCGTTCTCGCCAGTGCGATCGCCGCTGTGTTCTTCGCCGCCTTCATCGTGGCCGGAACCATGTGGTACGGGTCGGCAGCGACCCCTGTTGAGCTGTTCGGACCCACCCGCTATCAGTGGGATCAGAGTTACTTCAAGACGGAAATCAACCGTCGCGTCCAGACCGCCATGGACGATGGTGCAACGCGTCAGGAGGCCTATGAGTCCATTCCTGAAAAGCTGGCTTTCTACGACTACGTCGGCAACAGCCCTGCCAAAGGTGGTTTGTTCCGTGTCGGCCCCATGGTGAATGGTGATGGACTGGCCACCTCCTGGGTGGGTCACATCGTCTTCTCGGACAAAGAGGGGCGTGAACTCGAGGTTCGCCGCCTGCCCAACTTCTTCGAGAACTTCCCTGTTGTCCTGCAGGACGAGCAAGGGATCGTTCGTGCCGACATTCCTTACCGTCGGGCGGAAGCCAAGTATTCCTTCGAGCAGCAGGGCGTCACGGCCCAGGTGTTCGGTGGAGCCCTCGATGGCCAGAAGTTCAGCGATCCCGCTGACGTGAAACGCCTGGCGCGCAAGGCTCAACTGGGTGAAGGTTTCGATTTCGATCGCGACACCTACAACTCTGACGGCGTCTTCCGCAGCTCACCCCGCGGCTGGTTCACCTTCGGCCACGCCACCTTCGCGCTGCTGTTCTTCTTCGGCCACATCTGGCACGGAGCCCGGACCCTCTACAGAGATGTGTTCGCCGGGATCGATCCTGACCTTGGAGACCAGGTTGAATTCGGTCTGTTCGCCAAACTGGGCGACAAATCCACACGACGGCTGCCTGAAGGCTATGTGCCTCCAGCAGGCTCCCCGCTCAACTGATCGCCCTTTAAAGGAGTCCCCAGATGGAAAGCTTCGCTTACATCCTCATTCTCACGCTTGCGATTGCAACCCTGTTCTTCGCGATCGCCTTCCGCGATCCTCCGAAGATCGGCAAGTGAGTCCAACCCATGGGAACCCCGCTTCGGCGGGGTTTTTTCATGGCCGGACTCTGGGGCTGAGCGTCCCATTCCGATCTCGTCATCAGTCCGGGTATGGCGCAGTCTCACTCCAGCCCAAAGAGTCCGAAACATCCTTTGTTGAGACCTGTGTCCAGCACACCCTTCTCAAGCTTCGAATCACTGTCTACAGTTGGTGCACTTTGCTACCAGCTCCGACTTGCAGTGTCCCTCCTGCCAGAACACGGACAGCCGGGTGCTCGAGTCACGCGCGGCGGATGGCGGACGCAGTGTCAGACGGCGCCGCGAGTGCCTGAACTGCGAATTCCGCTTCACCACGTATGAGCGGGTGGAAACCGTGCCGATCTCGGTGATCAAGCGCAACGGAACCCGCGAGATCTTCAGCCGCGGGAAACTGCTGCATGGTCTCAACCGTGCCTGCGAGAAGACCGGTGTTGACGCTTCACGGCTGGAATCCCTTGTTGAGGAACTCGAGCTGACACTCCAGCAGCGCAGTGGCCGAGAGGTGACCAGTGCGGAGATCGGAGAGATGGTGCTGGTTCAGCTCAAGGAGATGAGTGAAGTGGCCTACATCCGTTTTGCATCGGTGTACCGGCAGTTCCGCGGCATCGACGATTTCGTCTCCACCCTTGAAACCATGAACACCGACAGCAAGGGACATCTCGCAGCAGTGAGCTGAGTTCACTGATCTGTAGAGTCTTTAATTCTCCACAGGCTGTCGGCGGGCAGCCCGTGTGAATCCTTCGCACTGCCCATCCGAGGTAGACCGCCACTGCCCAATGTCTGCGACTCCGATCGAAGAACAGGCCCAGAACATCGATGCGCCGCCCAGCGATGAAGACACCGGCGCGGCAACAGCCACGCTGGATGCAGCGGAAGCCGATTTCAGCGAAGAGGATCTGAGCATCCCCGAAGAGGTCCCGACCGCTGACGACCCAAGTAGCCGTGCCAGCAGCCGCAATCTGGATGATGCCGGATTCACCATCGATGAATTCGCTGCTCTGCTGAGCAAGTACGACTACAACTTCAAGCCCGGCGACATCGTCAACGGCACCGTGTTCGCCCTGGAGTCCAAGGGCGCGATGATCGACATCGGAGCCAAGACTGCGGCCTTCATGCCGCTTCAGGAAGTTTCGATCAACCGGGTCGAGGGTCTCAGCGATGTGCTGCAGCCCGGTGAGATCAGAGAGTTCTTCATCATGAGCGAGGAGAACGAAGACGGCCAGCTGGCCCTCTCGATCCGCCGGATTGAATACCAGCGCGCCTGGGAACGTGTGCGTCAGCTGCAGAAGGAAGACGCCACCATCTACTCCGAGGTGTTCGCCACCAACCGCGGTGGTGCCCTGGTTCGGGTGGAGGGGCTGAGAGGCTTCATCCCCGGATCCCACATCAGCACCCGCAAGCCCAAAGAGGAGTTGGTCGCCGACTTCCTGCCCCTGAAGTTCCTGGAGGTGGACGAGGAGCGCAACCGTCTGGTGCTCAGCCATCGCCGCGCCCTTGTGGAACGCAAGATGAACCGCCTGGAGGTGGGCGAAGTGGTGGTTGGCACCGTCCGCGGCATCAAGCCGTACGGCGCCTTCATCGACATCGGCGGTGTCAGCGGTCTGCTGCACATCTCCGAGATCAGCCACGAGCACATCGAGACCCCTCACTCGGTGCTGAATGTGAATGATCAGATGAAAGTGATGATCATCGATCTGGATGCGGAGCGCGGTCGCATCTCCCTTTCAACCAAGGCTCTTGAGCCGGAACCCGGCGACATGCTCACCGACCCCCAGAAGGTGTTCGACAAAGCCGAGGAAATGGCGGCCCGCTACAAGCAGATGCTGCTGGAACAGGCTGAGGAAGGAGACGATTCCCTGGGTGTGATGCTGGTCTGAAGCCGGAAACGATGCCGAGACTCCTGCTCAGGACCTCCTGCATCGGCACGATCGACGCGGTGCTGTTCGACAAGGACGGCACCCTGTCCCACAGCGAACCGCATCTGCTGTCGCTGGCCCGACGACGCATCGACACCGCAGCACGGCTCTGGAGAGAGCGCTGTCCCGAACAGTCGATGGAGGCGCAGCTCCGGGACGGACTGCGTCATGCCTTCGGGATCATCCCTGAGGGCCTGCGTCCCGATGGAACCATCGCGGTGGCGGCCCGTCAGGACAATCTGGTTTCAGCGGCCACGGTCTTCTGTCTGCTGGGCCTCAGCTGGCCGGACGCTCTGAGTCTGGCGACGGCCAGTTTTGATCAGGTGGACATCAGCGACAACGCGGACAACACACCGCAGACGCCATCAGCGCTGCTGCCGGGTGCGGAAGACTTCCTCCATCAGCTGGGACGCCAGGGGGTGCCAGCAGCGGTGATCAGCAATGACACTCGCACTGGCATTGAGCGGTTCCTCGCCCATCACAAGCTGAGCACGCTGTTCCAGCAGAACTGGAGCGCGGATGATTCCCCTCGCAAGCCCGATCCGGAGGCCGTTGCCCGGCTCTGCAAACGCCTCAGCCTGGATCCGGCGAACTGCGCCTTGATCGGCGATGCGGAAACCGATCTGCAGATGGCCGTCGACGCGGGCATTGGGGTGGTTGTTGGCTACCGGGGCGGCTGGAGCACCCACCCCCGGTTGCCATCGGCCCGCCACGTGATGGACAACTGGCAGGAGCTGGCGCTAGAAGCCGCCCCGTAAAGTCCTGCATCACTGCTAGAGAGCATGAGCCGTTACGTCTTCACCTCCGAATCCGTCACGGAGGGGCATCCCGACAAGATCTGCGATCAAGTGAGTGATGCGGTTCTTGACGCTCTGCTGGCTCAGGATCCCACCAGCCGTGTGGCCTGCGAAACGGTGGTCAACACCGGGCTGTGCATGATCACCGGTGAGGTGACCTCCAAGGCTCAGGTGGACTTCATCCACCTCGTTCGCGATGTGATCAAGGAGATCGGCTATAGCGGCGCCCGCGCCGGCGGATTCGATGCCAACAGCTGTGCTGTTCTGGTGGCACTCGATCAGCAGTCTCCCGATATCGCTCAGGGTGTGAATGAAGCCGATGACCACGCCGGTGATCCCCTCGATCTGGTGGGTGCCGGGGATCAGGGCATCATGTTCGGCTATGCGTGCAATGAAACGCCGGAGCTGATGCCGCTGCCCATCAGCCTGGCCCACCGTCTGGCCCGTCGCCTGGCTGAGATCCGCCACGATGACACCCTCGACTATCTGCTCCCTGACGGGAAGACCCAGGTGAGCGTCGTGTATGAAAACGACAAACCGGTGGCCATCGACACGATCCTGATCTCCACCCAGCACACCGCTGAAGTGGATGGCATCAGCGACGAACAGGGGATCCGCGAGCGCATCACGGACGATCTCTGGACCCATGTGGTGGAGCCCGCCACGGCTGATCTGGCCCTGAAACCCAGTCGCGAGTCCACCAAGTACCTGGTGAATCCCACAGGCAAGTTCGTGGTGGGAGGCCCCCAGGGGGATGCAGGTCTCACCGGCCGCAAGATCATCGTCGACACCTACGGCGGCTATGCACGCCACGGCGGTGGTGCCTTCTCCGGCAAGGATCCCACCAAGGTGGACCGCTCAGCGGCCTACGCCGCCCGTTATGTGGCGAAGTGCCTGGTGGCCTCCGGTCTGGCGGAACGCGCTGAGGTGCAGCTCAGCTACGCCATCGGTGTGGCCAAGCCCGTTTCAATCCTTGTGGAATCCTTCGGCACCGGCAAGGTGTCCAACGCCGAACTCACCGAACTGGTGCAGGAACACTTCGACCTGCGCCCCGGAGCCATCATCGAGACCTTTGGCCTGCGCAACCTGCCCCAGCAGCGAGGAGGGCGTTTCTACCAGGACACCGCCGCCTACGGCCACTTCGGTCGCAACGACCTCAAGGCTCCCTGGGAGGACGTGGCAGCCAAGAGCGAGGAGCTTGTGAAGGCAGAAGCCAAGCGCATCAAACAGGGAGCGCTGGCCTGAAGCGATGCAGGACGAACCGCTGGTCCTGGGCATCGACCTGGGGACCAGCGGTGTGCGGGTGGCGGTGATCAATGCCGCCCGCGAACTTCTGCACACGGAGGCCACCAGCTACGCCGAAGGCATCCAACGCCCCGATGACTGGCTCGAGGCCTGCCGCTCGCTCCTGAACAGCATTCCAGACACTCTTCGCGCCTGCCTGCGTGCTCTGGCGGTGGATGGAACATCCGGGACCCTGCTGGCCTGCGACCATCGCGGAGTCCCTCTGACGGAAGCGCTCAGCTATGCCCGGGCATACCCGGAACATGGCGAACGCATCCATGATCTGGTGCCGCAGGGGGGGCCTGCCTCAAGCAGCAGCGGCAGCGTGGCCAGGGCACTGCATCTCATCGATCAGCTCGGTCCGAAGCTTCTGCTGCGTCATCAGGCCGACTGGATCAACGGCTGGCTGCTCAATGACTGGCGATGGGGCGAGGAGGGCAACAATCTGCGCCTGGGGTGGGATCTGGAGAGCAAGAGCTGGCCAGCCGGAATCGCAGCCCAGGAATGGGCACAAGCACTCCCTGAGGTTCGAGCCAGCGGTGCCGTTCTCGGGATCATCGATGCCGGTCGCGCCGATGAACTGGGCCTGCCCCCTGGGTTGCTGGTGGTGGCTGGCACAACGGACTCGAATGCTGCCGTGCTGGCCGCCGATCCTGGCCCCGATGACGGTGTCACGGTCCTGGGCACCACCCTCGTGATGAAACGCTTGATGGCTGCACCCATCCGAGGAGCAGGGGTGACCGTGCATCGGGTGGGAGGCCAATGGTTATGCGGCGGCGCCTCCAATGCCGGCGGTGGAGTGCTGCGCCGCTTCTTCAGCGACGATCTGCTGGCAGAGCTGAGCCGCCAGATCGACCCTGAGCGCAACAGCGGCCTGACGCTGCGGCCGTTGCCAGGGAGGGGAGAGAGATTTCCCGTGGACGACCCCGATCTGCAGCCGGTTCTGGAGCCAAGACCGGTCAGCGATGCGCTCTACCTGCATGGGCTTCTGGAAGGGCTGGCGGAGATTGAAGCGAAGGGTTGGGCCCGCTTGACGGAACTCGGGGCTGATCCACCGACTCGCGTGGTGAGCCTTGGGGGTGGTGCCCGCAACCCCCAGTGGCGTCGCATCAGGGAGCGCCGGATCGGCCTTCCTGTGGTGAGCTGCTCGACTCCTCCAGCTGCCGGAGTCGCGAGGCTGGCGCTGCAAGCCGTGTCCCAAAAAGGTGCGTCGGAGCATTAAGAAAACTTGCACAGCAGCGGTATCGCTGATCGAAAATGCAATAGGAGCTTGAAACCAGCTGACAGATTGCTGGCAAAAATTTTGTTGCAAGCCTTTCAGCCTGATGAAGACGTTGACGCAATCACACTATTGTCGTCGGCACGAATCCTCCTTTTGAATCACTCATGGTCGTCATCAAACCGACGCGTGATTTCACCAGCCTGAGCCGTATCTCGTACACGGCCTCAAATGGCTCGAAGGAGCGCAAGGGCAGCGTGACCAATCGCTACCGGCAAGAAAGCAAGCAGGGGCGTCTGTTGCCTCAGCCCGGCAAGGCTGCCTCCACCAATCTGGAATACAAAGAGAACCAGTGCGCAGCTCTCGGCAGCGGCATCGGCGCCCGCCATCACCAGGAATGCCCCTTTGCGGTGATGGCTGATCAGTACGCGTCAACTGGATCAGAAGCTCTCGAAACCGCTATCTCAGCTGCCTATAAACAGGTTTATGGCAATCTCGGGCCTACCGAAAGCCAGCGCAGCGTGGAGCTCGAGTCTCGATTACGCAATGGCGATATCTCAGTTCGTGATTTTGTGGCAGGCCTTGCTAAATCTGATCTTTACAAGCAAAGCTATTTTTTCAGAACGTCACCGATTCGGGGAATCGAGCTGAATCTCAAGCACCTGCTCGGACGTCCACCCATTAGCCAGGCAGAGGTGAGTGCCTGCATCAGCCTGATTGCCGAACAGGGTTACGACGCTTTGGTCGACAAAATCACCCATTCCGGTGAATACCTGGAAGTTTTTGGAACAGATACGGTCCCCTACCCGAGAGCCTGGACCTCAGAAGCTGGATTCCACTGCTCCACATTTGTCAATCACAGTCAAGTCACCCAAGGCAACGCCGCCTCCGACACCATCACGGAAAGGCGTAGTCAGCTGGTTGTGGCATTGAACAATGCCCGCAACATCAGCACCAAAAAAGGATTCGATGTTTCTGGCTTCGTGTACTCCAAGGCAGTTCAGGATCCCACCTCAGGAGCCTTCAAGAGAATGTTCAACCCGAAGAACTCGAAAAGCTGGGTCTGAGCAACAGCTGCTTCAGGCCCACCCGTCCATCCCCCCGCTTCAACCAGCAGCTCAGTTCAACGCATGCCCACCAAACCGCAAGAAGTGCTGTCCGTTCTGCTGTTCATCGCCTTAGCGGGCTATGTGGGCTTCAGCGGATGGAATCTGGCAACCTTGGTCTGGCAGCGTTTGCACTGAGCGGTCGTCCACACCGTTCAAAGCCCCCCCCCTGCACCCCATTGGAAGAACCATGTCGGCCGACCCCCTCACTCCTGAGGTGAGTGCACGCATCTGCGCTCACATGAACGACGACCATGCCGAGGCTGTTCTGGCCTATGCCCGTCATTACGGCGGCATCGACTCTCCCTCTGAGGCCAGCATGCTCGAGGTTCAGGCCAGTGGGATGCTGCTCAACGTGGATGGGAGCGATCTCCACATTCCGTTCGACCACGCGCTCAGCGACAGCGAGGACGCCCATCGCACCCTGGTGGCGATGCTTCGTGCCATGCCCCGGACAGAAGACTGAACAAGATCGGGGAACACTCAGATCAGCATTCCTCCCGACTGTTCTGAAGTCACTGGTTCTCACGGCACGACATCTTCTTGTACAGCCCTACTGCACCCTCTGCCGAAGATCGGTCTCTGACTCCAGAGGGCCTATCCCATGCGACTCCTGTCAGACGCAACTCCGGCTTCCCAAGGGAGGCCTGCAGGGTGACACCCCGCTGCCCTGGAGAGCGCTCGGTCATTACGAGAGAGGTCTGCGCTCGCTTCTGCTCCGGCTGCGCGAGACCCCTGACAACCAACGCCTGAAGTCCCTGATCGCATTGCTGAAACTGACGCTGACCTTTCAGCCATGCGATCTCTTGGTGCCGATCCCGAGCTGGAAAAAACGGCGCCAGAACCCTCTGCCAGAGCGCTTGGTGGATGGTCTAGGCGTGGCCTCAGCCAATCTTCTGGAACGCCGTTTCGCCGGAACAAGCCAGCACAGGTTGAACCGACTCAGACGTCTCAGCAACCCAGGCGCGAGCTTCCGACTGATCCGCCAGCCTTCTGCAGAACACACCCTCTGGCTTGTAGACGACATCCTGACCACTGGAGCGACGGCACTGGCAGCTCAAAACGCACTGCAGGAGAATGGTTTGCTCGTCAAGGGAGTGATCTGTCTGGCCCGCACCCCGCTGCATCGGAATCAAGGACACCGTCTGCCACGGGCGGTGATCTAAGATGATTTTGTCGCGCAGGCGACGCGCCGGGATAGCTCAGTTGGTAGAGCAGGCGACTGAAAATCGCCGTGTCCCCAGTTCAAATCTGGGTCCTGGCATCAACCGATGCCGAATCTGTCGTGTCCTCCATTACGCCGGATTCCTCGACTGATCGCGTTTTTGACAACGCTGACAGTTTCGCGATGGTGTTCGATCGAACCTGGAAGTCTGTGGCGCAGAGGAGTACGGATGACGAGGCTGCGGAACAAAGGCTGGAAGCTGTTTTTGAAGCCATGGCCGATCATCCGTTCGTGATCAGTTCGCCTGATATGGCTCGTCAGGTGGCAGCATTTCGGATTCGTCTTCTCGACCTGAGCTAATCAGGCAGAGAGCAGGTCAATCTGCGGATCATCGACGTATGTGGTCTCGTCGCTCTCGCCCGGAGAGGGATCACATCCTTGTTCATCAACTTCGACCTGTTCCTGATCCTCTAACGAATCCTGCGGGACCTGAGCAATCGAGAGGATCTCTGCCGGGGCCAGCCGACTGCGCAACTCCGTCACTTTGGCCTCACTGGCCGAGAGCAATTCAGCGGTTTGATCAGGAATCAGATCACGAACCTCCGAAGAAACCTGCTGCCCCTCTACAGCGGTCAGGCGAGCTTCGAGCTCCAGCACTCGGTCTGCCAGTGCTTCAGCCACTTCACTGAGGCTGTGCAACTGCGCACAGAGCTGCTGCTCGAACTCGGACCGCTGGAAAGAAAGGGCCACCGAAACGCACCTCGTCGGATATTTCGCCGATGGTATCGATGCTGCAGAACCTGTCCACAGACCGGAACGTCAGGAGGCAGGATTGGGCCAAGAACTCATCAGGGGTGCAGTTTGCGTCCGCTTCAGCTGGCCCGTTTGAGCCTGTTTCAGGGCTGCCTCGGGTGTCTGGCCGTGATATTCGCCGGGATGTTGAACCGAATAATGATCTCCGAGCTCGCCTTCCCGGCGCTGCTGGTGGGTGGTGCACTGGCCTTCGAACAGCTGATGGCGCCCGCCAGGGTGATGTTCGGACAGGTGTCCGATCGCTGGCCGCTCAGGGGACGCCACCGCACGCCATACATCTGGATGGGAACGGTCGGCTTTTGTGGACTGGCCACCCTTTCGATCCCAGTGATCTTTGCCACCGCTTCCGCGCTTCAAAGCGGTGCCGCCACGGCGATTACTGGATGGACACTCTGTCTCTGCGGTCTGTTCGCCCTCTACGGGCTGGCGATCTCAGCGGCCTCCACTCCTTATCTGGCCCTGGTGATCGATCTGACGGACGAGTCGGAACGTCCCCGCGCGGTCGGAATCATCTGGTGCATGCTCACCATCGGGATCATCGCGGGAGCCATTGCGATCTCGATCACCACTCGCTCTCTCGACGGCATCAGCGACCCGGAGGTTCTCAAGGTTGCTCTTCAGACGTTCATGAACAGGGTTGCCTTGGTCATCGGGGCGATCGTGCTGCTGGCAACAATCGGCATCGAACCGGCCAGCAGGCGCCTGGAAGCAGGTAACCAAGCAAGCAAACAGGGCGTCACGCTGCGCCAGTCGTGGGCGCTGATTCGCTCGAGCCGTCAGATCCTGATCTTCTTCGCCTTTCTGCTCTGCTTCACCCTCGGCCTCTTTCTCCAAGATCCGATTCTCGAAAGCTATGGCGCCGAGGTCTTCGGGATGCCGATCTCAAAAACAACGCTGCTGAACGCCTTCTGGGGGACTGGAACACTCGTGGGGTTGCTGATCGCAGGCCTTTGGTTCACGCCGACCTTCGGCAAGCTTCGATCAGCACGCACCGGCTGCTGGATGATTCTGGCCTCCCTTCTGCTGCTGGTGGCAGCGGGCTTGATCGCTAACACTGGAACCCTCCTCGTTGTGATGGTTCTCTTCGGTCTCTCTGCCGGGATCGGAACCAACAGCGCTTTATCACTCATGCTGGACCTCACCCTGCCCCAGCTGGCCGGCACCTTCGTTGGTGTTTGGGGACTGGCCCAGGCGATGTCACGTGCCTTGGGCAAGGTCATGGGAGGCGGGCTGCTTGACCTTGGTCGCCTGGTCAGTGGGGCTGATCAACCCTTGCCCGCGTTCGCCTTCGTTTTCGTGATCGAAGCAGGCGTGGTCCTCATTGCCATTTGGATCCTCGGTCGACTCAACACAGCTGAGTTCAGAAAGGATACGGAGACGAAGCTGGAGACCTTATTAATGGCCAGTCTCGACGACTGAGCCCTGCTTACATGGTTGAACTGTCGGTCAGCAGATGGACCTCCTTTCGGATCCGGATCTGCTTCCCCTGCTTGAACGGTCGACCGAAGGAGAGCTGGAGATCCATGGGGGCATCGGACGACTGCGGATCGATCTCAAACCTGACGACATCCGCCTCTGGCAGGACACCCTTGTCACCATCAGCACACCCTGCAACCTGCTGCTGGCGTGCGAGAAGGGGGAGGTTGACCTCGAGGCCACCCTATTGACCTGGGTGGTCGGTGCAGCCATACGAGCCGCACAGGTGCAGGGGGCAGATGAGGCTGGCGGCCTGCTTGAAAAACTCGGGGTCGATCACCATTTGGTTCTTGCTGCCCAGCAACATTGCCCAGGGCTTGGCGGACGAATCACCTGGGCGTTCTACCTCGAGCGCCACGGCTGGCTGACCGCGACACCGGTCGCCGCAATGCCCCATGGCTGAATCAACGGCCGATGCAACGGTGTATCAACTGATCAAACAGGCGCGGGTGCTGGGTCTCGCGCAAGACCCTGAGCTTCCGGCAGAAGTCCGGCGCTGTCTTGCTTCCGCCGATCAGCAGCGGCGAGGCCTCCACGACGATGAGATGCTGCAAATCTGCTCATTCTCTGGCGTTGACCCTGGTCTTCCGAGGACTCTTCAGGACAGAGCTGAAGTACTGGTCACAGAGGCACGCCGACATCTGCTGTTGCGGCAACCCCAACTGACGGCCCCCGGTGGAGCTTTGCATCCTGAAGACCGCGCGGAAGCCTGCTGGAGAGACTGCTGGCATTTCCTCCGGGTTCTGATCTATTCCATCGCTTCAGGCCGAAGCGCGTTTACGGACTCGGAAGGGATGGCAGCACTCAGAAAGCTGTACTCCCTCAAGGGGGTACCGATCCACGCCATGACCATTGCGCTGGAGGAACTGCACCATCTGACACGGAAGGAGACGCACAACCCTGATCAGCAGCAGCAAATCTCAGCCTGCTTCCAGCATTTGATGAGAAACCTCAATGAAAGTGCAGTTAAGAGCTGATAAGCCGCTACCCGATCAAATGCCATTCAAAGGAGGATATTGGCAAGTATTTCTACCTAACCGCGAATGGTGATCGCCCTCCGCCCCTACCCCCTCAGCACGCAAAACAGCCGGGTCACCAATCTGGCCAGCGATGAGGACACCACCCGCGCGCCGCTGACCGGATCCGTTGGAAGCGGAGATGCAGACATTAGAAGCGATCTCGACCAGCTCATTGAGCAGGCCTACAGGCAGATCTTCTTTCATGCGATGCAATCCGATCGCGATCCATCCCTGGAATCGCAGCTGCGCAGTGGCAACATCACGATGCGCGACTTCATTCGAGGCCTGCTGCTCTCGGAGCGTTTTCAGCAGGGGTACTTTCAATGCAGTACGAACTACCGCATGGTCGACCAGGTGGTAGGCCGCGTTCTCGGACGTCCCGTCTATGTGGAGGGAGAGCGCATGGCTTGGTCGATCCTCATCGCAGAAAAAGGTTTCACAGCTTTTGTGGACAGCCTTCTTGACAGTGATGAGTATCTGCAGGCCTTTGGCTATGACCTGCTGCCCCGGCAGCGGAATCGTGTCATCCCCGGACAGCCCATCGGAGAGATGCCGATCTATCAACGCTTTCCGCGCTACGGCTCGGACTGGCGTGACGCCCTGGCCAAAAGAGGCTGCTCGACGTCCAGCGCTCAGCTCAATGCGTCGATGATCTCGTCAACATGGAGCAACGGCCAACCTCCTGCCTGGGCTTTGAAGCTCTGGCTCGTTCTCGCAGCCATCGGCGGTTTCGAAGTCGGCCGGGTGATCCTTACGATCGCCGTTGAGATGTTGCGCACCTGAGATGCCGCTACCCAGATCCGGATCTCTCAATCTGCGTGATTGGACGGCTCCGGAACACCGTTTGCCCGAGCATTCCGGTGTCACGCCGATGGATGCTCGCGGAGCCAACTGGAGCGGTCTGAATCTGGGCGAACTCGATCTCCGGGGGGCACAACTCTGTCGCTGCGACCTGAGAGGCACTGATCTCAGTCGCTGCCGACTCGACGAAGCGGACCTCCGCTTAGCGCGCTACGACAGTTCAACGTCAGTGCCAGAGGACTTTGATCTGCGCAGCAGTGGAGCCGTTGGGCCTGGCGCAAAGCTCAATGGCGTCTATCTCAACAGCACAGATCTGCGCGGCATGGATCTGCGCGGCAGCGTGCTGATGGGTGCTTACTTAAGCGGGGCAGACCTGAGCGGAGCCCTGCTGGACGGAGTCTCCTTGGCAGGATCAGACCTTCGCTCTGCAACCTTGCGGGGCGCCATGTGCCGAGGGACCAGGTTCGGCAATAGTGAACTGGACATGGCTGATCTGCGCGGAGCTGACCTCGAGGGAGCCGCTCTCGACACGATCGAATCCATCCGAGGGACCGATTTCTCATCCTGCAGCGGCCTTGAAACCCAGCTCGACGCCCTCCTGAGCCGACCGTTGCACGAACTTGATTGCTGGAACCCCATCACCCGTTCCACCACAAGGGCAAGTCTGGAATCGCTCAGAAATCAATCTTTATCCTGAAAGAAAACGCTTCCGGCCCTGGGCAGACGGCCGATATCGTCATGTCACGCAACATTTGAACACAACTGATTGAGGTTTATAAAGAACCCGCTCCGCTTGAGCGCTTCTGACGGACGATTGCATGGCGAAAACGCGTGAACATCCATGCCCTTCGGTCCTGCCTCGCTGCTCGGGGTCGAACGCTTCTCTGCTGAAAGTGAGGCGCCAATTGAGCTGGTCCCCTGCGATGACGACGCCAGGAAGGAAGAGATCATCCGGGCTGTCTACAAGCAGGTGCTCGGCAATGCCTATGTGATGGACAGCGAACGCCAAGTCGTCGCGGAATCCCAGTTCAAGCTCGGAGAAATCAGCGTCCGTGAACTGGTTCGTCGCATCGCCAAGAGCGACCTGTATCGCAGCCGCTTCTTTGAAAGCTGCGCGCGGTATCGCTACATCGAGCTTGCCTTCCGCCATCTGCTGGGCCGTGCACCGGTCGACTTCGAGGAGATGCGTGGCCATTCTGAACGTCTTGACAGCACCGGATACGACTCGGACATCGACAGCTTCCTCGACAGCGACGAATACCAAAATGCCTTCGGTGAGTGGACGGTTCCGTTCCAGCGGGGCTGGAAGACCGAGAGCTGCGGAACCTTGCAGGAATTCACCTGGAGCTTCCAGCTCCTTCGCGGCAACAGCAGCAGCAGTCTGAAAGGAGACCTGGCAGGCATCAGCAGCAAGCTCGGTGGCTCGGCCTACCAAAATCGCCCCATCGCTGTCGTCCCCCCTTCCTCGAGAGAGGCCTCTGGATGGAGCTTCCGTCCGGCCCGGAATCTGCAGGATGCTCCAACTCGCCTTGGCGCTGGAGCCAGCGATCAGGGCCTCACCTACCGAGTAGAGGTCACCGGATACAGCGCCAACAACGTGCGTCGGATCTCCCGCTACGCCCGTGGCAACAGAGTCTTCTACATACCGTTCGACAAGCTCTCCGAGCAGTTCAAACGCATCCACCGCGAAGGCGGGAAGATCGCCAGCATCACGCCGGTGACCTGAAGCCCACCATCACTACTCGCGACTTCCCCGACACTCTCCTCACCCTCACCTGAACAATGGCCAGCAATCAACCCTCACTCGGCTTCGGTGCCACGACGAAGTGGGACTCTCCCGTCAGCTTCCAGCGCAAAGGCCGTGGTGGTCAGAAGCCTGCCCTGACAATCGGGGAGTTCCTGAAGCAGTCATGCGATCAGATGGCCATCGGGGTTGGTCCCCGTAGCCATGCGGACTGCCCCCATCGCGTCACCAGTGAGTGCTACAGCCCTGAGGACGATGGCTCTCTCGATGCGGTCATTGCAGCGTCGTACCGACAGGTCTTCGGTAATGCCCACGTGATGGATTTCGAGCGGTGCACAGAACTGGAGGCTCAACTCAGGGACGGGCGTTTAACTGTGCGCGATTTCGTCCGCGGCCTGGCCAAGTCCAGCTTCTACAAGAGCCGTTTTTTCAACAGTGTTGCTCCGCAGCGGGGCGTCGAACTGAACGTTAAGCATCTACTAGGCCGCGCTCCGGAAAGTCAGGCTGAAGTTTCCGCCATGATCACTCTGCAGGCGGAACACGGACAGGACGCCCTCATCGACAGCATCGTCGACTCCGCTGAATTCCTTGAGGTGTTCGGCAGCGATGTGGTTCCTTATGCCCGGTCCTGGAGTTCTCCGGCCGACCTTTCGACGGCTGCTTTCCCGATGCTGGCTGCTCTCCAGAGGAGTTTCGCCGGCAGTGACAGTGCCCGTGGAGGAAGCCCGGCGCTGACCCGCAGCCTGGCCAGCGGCATCGCTCCCCGCATCAGTGTCCCCAGTCAGGCAGTCGGGGTTCGTCCCTCCGCAAGCTTCACCACAGGACGTTTCAGCAGCAAGGATCCTGGAATTACAAGCGGGAGGGACACCGCTCCACTGCGCGGCGACGCTTACGTCACCTTTGGTCTTGGCCAGCGTGAACAGGAGACATTCCAGCGTTGCCCAGGAGACAGCCCTGATCAACTCAATGCGCTGATCCGCTCCGCATACAAACAGGTGATGGGGAATCCTCATCTGATGGAGTTCGAACGGGCCCTCTCCGCGGAAAGCAAATTCATTGATGGCTATCTGAGCACCAGAGAATTCGTTAGGGCTGTGGGTCTTTCAGCTGAATACAAGCGCCGCTTCTTCGAAACCAACGCTCCTTATCGCTTTATCGAGCTGAACTTCAAGCATTTCCTGGGCAGAGCTCCCCAATCCCAAGCAGAAATCAGCGAACACACCAGAATCCTCGCCGAAGGTGGATATGAAGCTGAAATCTGTAGCTACGTCGACAGCGTGGAGTACCAAAGCATCTTTGGTGAGGACACAGTTCCTTACGCGAGGATCCTCACTGAGAACGGCCGCTCACAGGTGGCCTTCAATCGGCATCTCAGCCTTGCGGAAGGTTACGCAGCAAGTGACACAGTTTTAAGCAGCTCCTCTCTCGTCACCTCCGTGGCCACGGGCATGGTTCCAACTGGCTGGAGCGCGACAACAACACGGATCAACCGCACCGGGACCCAATCCGGTGCTCCTGATCCAACCAAGAAGCGGTTCCGGATTGTCGTCGCTAACCAGACGGCTCGTTCACGCCAGCGCACTGCTGGCAGCACTTATCTCGTTTCCGGCAAAGACATGTCCAGCCAGATGAAGTACATCCATGCACGTGGTGGCAAAATCGTGTCCATCACCGAGGTGATGTAAGAGCAGATCAAGTCCCACATTGGGAGCTAGGTAATCTTCCGGCTCCCAAAGATTTTCAACTCAACCCCAGCACCATGACTGAGCCCACGACTCTTGCCTCACAAGCCAATGTTGATAGCAGTCATGCCGCTGAGGTCATTCTCCAGACGTACCGTCAGGTCTTTGGAAATAGACACCTGATGGAACTCGATGTGAACACCTCCCTGGAGGCACTGTTCATGAATGGCGATCTCACTGTCCAGGGATTTGTCACAGCGCTGGCTCAATCGGAAACATACAGGAGGCTGTTTTTAGAGCCAAACGGCCCTTACCAATTCGTTGAACTAAACTTCAAGCATCTTCTGGGTCGACCACCTCATGATCAGGCTGAACTGATGAGTCACGTGCGCCTGCTTCAAGACGAAGGATTTGAGGTCGAGATTGCCAGCTACACCTACAGCGAAGAGTATCTCTCTGCTTTCGGTGTCGATCAGGTTCCTTACAATCGCGCCTCACAAAGCATGATTGGAGGCCGCACCCTGAACTACACCAGAGCTAGTGCATTGGATGCCGGCTACTCAGGTTATGACAACGCCCGACGTGACTCCAAATTGCTGAAGAGCCTCTGCTCAGACAGCTCACCAACCATTCTTGAACGCAAGAGTGTTGGCAACTCAGGCTCCTTGACCATCAATTGGACGTCAAGCCGTCAAATCGGTGCCAACCGACGCGCTGTCCAAAAATCGGTGGTTAGCCAAACTTCCATGTCGGCCACCATACGAACCATTCTCGCCCAAGGGGGAAAGATCCTTTCTATTGCGAAGGCTTAATCCTTCCCACCGATTCCGCGGTCTAGGCAAGCGAATCAGTCATGATGAGGGAGGGGGAATCCAAATGCCCCCCTCGCTGACACATTCAACAATTTCACATCTGAAAACGGTTTTCCTCATGCCAATTCTTCGCCCAACATCGAGCGAACAACCGACTCAGACCACTGATTTTCAGCAATCAGTAGCTGCAACACCAATGGCCATGTCGATGATGATCGACTCCATGGTTAACATGATGCAAATCAACCGTCCGCCACTGGATGATCGCACTATCGATCCAACCATTAGACAGAATGACAATTGAGCGATTTGTTGCTCAAAGCCTGGGGCAATGGCGCTCAATGCGATCTGGACATTCGCTCGCTTTTCAACAATTTGAAGACGTCCTTAGCGAAATCAATATTGAATCAATCAATAAAAACCACAGAGACATTCAGGGACTCCTGGAAAGCTCAAATGTAGCTCACGCAAACACCTCCAATGTTGTTGCTCCCTTCAAAATGCAGTGGTCTGCCGAAAGTGACTGGGAGCCGGACGATCCATCACAAGTCTCCTCAGGCTCATGCCTAATCATCCCATTACAAAAAGACGATTCCTCCGGAACATTGCTTAGGAGCGTGGGATACGCAGAGTCAGAGCCTGCCGAATCCACGTATCACTTCCTAGACGACGGAACGTTTCTACTCACAACGCATTACGAGCAATCAATTGCAGAAGAAAGGATCTGGTTTGCTTCTGAAAATGTGCGCTGCAGATCTTCCGTCCTAAAGACATCTGGCGGCTCAGGAATCCTACAGACATCATTCGCCTCCGAAGTCAGGAGAATATCAGCATAGGAATAAATGTATGAGTGATCATTTATCCCTCACCGAATTTGCAAAGACCCTTGCGGGCTCTTACGACAACTTCGAACAATCACAGAACAACCCGAAAGATTTCGCACGCATCAACATATATTTCCGACCATTGCCATGGCATATCTTTCAAGGTCCAGGCTTTTATTCCGAGCAATGTTATGACTACGCTCCATGGGATCCATATCGACAAGGAATTCATAGATTAACCATGGTCCACGATCTGTTCGTAATGGAAAATTATGGCTTTGCCAATTCTCGCAGAATTGCTGGAGCCGGACGAAATCCTGAACTCTTGGATGCTCTCCGCGTTGAGTCATTTGAAAAACGATGCGGCTGCGCAATGCAATTTCAGACCAAAGAGCCTGGACACTACATCGGCAATGTTGAGCCAGGCAAAAATTGCCTGGTTCCGCGGGACGGAAAATTAACGTATTTAGTCAGTGAAGTCGAGTTCAATCAGACCAACTGGATTAGTCGCGATCGTGGATTTGATCCAGAAACCAACGAACAAGTCTGGGGATCTGAACATGGCTTACTGCGCTTCAAAAGAACCTCAAGCTTTGCAGATGAAATTACCAATGAATGGCTTCAAGCAAAGCACTGAAGAATGCTTGACTACGAAAAACAAATGAAGGCCTGGATACGATCACATCATTTGATATGTGTTGGGAGTGATTTTATCTTTGAAACTGTCGACCAAACTCAACTAGACAAATTTGATTTATGTATTCAAGCCATCGGCGGCAAGATTAGAACCGTTAAAGCAATTGGCAATTGGCCCATGGGTCCAAGGCGCTCATTTAAGATTTTACAAGCTACCGCGAGTGTTCCTCGACCTGGTGGCGAGAACTTAGTCACATATTGGGCCAAAAAAGGAAGCAGAGCTACAAGATATTCAGAAATAAATTCTTGAATTGAAGACAATTCATTCTTCAAACCATCCCATCCAGGTATCTTTAGAAAAATTCGTATGCTTACTCCATTTTCTTAAAATAGTTAAGGAGTCAAATTCATAACCTCTAGAGGCAGCAATTGAAATGACTTGATCCTGATTTAAAGCAGCTTTAATTTCAGCTTGCAGTTCGGGATCTTGGCGAACCAATGCAATAAATGATTCTAGAGTTGAATCCTTCTTTGCGTTAGAGGCCGAATCGGTCATGTGAGGCCCAGATTGGGAAGCGTCTTATCCATCTTAGACGGACACCCTGGCTCAAGCACCATCCATCAACATGGCACGCCATTGCAAAGTTTTTCTAAACGCCCATGACCAATGCTCAACAGGCACAGCTCGAATCTTTTCCAGTTCAAAATCACTCAGAGAGGCCGCATCCGATGAAACATATTGCTCCCATTCACTCAATGGGAACAAAAATCCTTGGGACACCGCATAGTCAACAATCTGTTGATCCGACACACACGACTTCAATCCTGTAGCAATCGCATGATCATAAACAACAGACTGGATGAATTCATCAATCACCAGTGATGATGATGCCATGCTCAACAACTTTCGATCCAGAGTGCAAAGTTGACCTTGTCGCAAATCATTTGAAGCACTAATGGGCCACCAGGGCACCTCAGCAACCGCCACGGAATCTTTTGCTCAAGGATGCCAGAATCAATAATTATCTTTGGTGGACTAGTCGCCTGCTCATAGGGGATCAATGCAGATCCGTTCAAACTTGGCTCAATCTGATGAACAATCTCTTTTAACTGATCCAGTTCTGTGATCTTATTCAGCTCAGTCTGTACATCCGAACGACCTTGGACAGATTCGACAAATTCCAGGAGGGCTTGTTCACGCTCAGGAGAAACAGGCATAAGCGCTTGACCAATACGGACGACTATAACAGCGAGCCAACTGCACTTCGTTACAAAACTGCAGGATTTGAGGTGGGCCGATTAGCCAAGCCTCGTGCCTTGCCTCAACTGGTGCAACTATTCATCCAAACCAGGATGATGCTAGAATAAAATGCGAATTTTTTCATAGTTTCCACCGTAGATCCTTCAGAACCAACCCGAATATTCTGGTGAGCCTGCTCATCAGATCGTCATGATCAGGATCCAACGATTTCCTTGTTCGCACTTACAACATGGCAGAGCGGTTCGACAATCTGGTTGAGGGCTTGACCGAGGAGCGCGCCTTAGCCGTGATTCTTGCCGATCCAGACACGTTGGATCGTCCGGTAGACAAATACATGGCTGCAACAAGACTGGGAGCTAGCGATTCCGAAGAGTCACTTGACATCCTGATCAAGGCTTCGGAGTTAAGTCCAGAGCATCTGTTTAATCGCATCACCCGACGAAAAGCGATCGAGGCGCTTGGCAGAAGAAAAAGCCCCAAAGCCTTGCCATCTCTGTTTCAGGCGTTGTCCTGCACTGACGAAGCTGCCGTGATCAACGCCGTCGATGCCATCACCAGGATCGGCGCACCGCTGACAGACACCGACCACAAGAATCTGCTGAAGGCACTCGAAGGAGAAGATATCCAGAAAAGGGCTGTGGTCCAGGCCTTCTGTCGACTGGACGTGGCCAGTGCAGAAGCAAAAATCCGCCCCCTAGCGGACGACTCCAACCCTCTGGTCTCCGGTGCAGCTAGAGCGTATCTGGCCAAGGTGCACCGCCAGACCTCCGGACTGGATACTCTCGTCTCCCAGCTGATTGATCCCATAGCTGGCAGACGCCGATCCGCTGTGATTGATCTTGGTGATGCTGGTGACGTCACCAGGCTTGAGGTCCTCGTGACCGCACCTGTATCGATGTCTCTACGAGCCAGAAGTGCTTTTCAACTGGTTGACCCAGAGAAAAAATGCCATGTACCTGACGAGTACCAAGCATTGTTGACGAAACTTCTACAAGACGACCCCCGAAAATTAAAACTCCGGCAGGAATGGATCTGCTCTGTTGATGCCATTGAAATAGAAAACAATCTTCAACACCGCGACGAGGCCCGTCAATACGGCGGCGCTGCAAGCCTAATGGCCATGAGTATGCCTGAAAAAATAGTTTTGATTGATGAGATCAAACAAAAGTTATGGAGTGACTACGTCACCCACTACTACCTGACAGCAGTCGTCAGCCTGGAGAAACTTGACGAACGCAGTGAGCTGATCCGCCTTGCCTTGGCCGAAACGATTCCGCAGTACACAAAATCCAGGATCGCGGCTGCCTGGGGGTGCCTCAGCTTGGGACTATCGGATCAGAGACCAATCCTGGAGGAGCTCTCAATGTCCGCTCATTGGCTACCACTGAAGTGGACCTGCCGACAGGTGCTTAAACAGTTGTCATGATTAAAGGGAGATTCTTCACTGAAAACCACATCCACTGAAGTTGGGCGTTGCTGATTTTCCTTTTGTCAATTTGTGTGTCCTGACGTGCTCCTCATGGAAATCTGTCAGTTGAGCAGGGTTAATGTCCATCTCGATGCGGAATGCATCTCCTCCAACAACGTATTCCCCAACCTCATGCTCGACGCATTTTCCCGGGCTGCTGTCTCGGCCGATTCCAGCGGCTCCTTCATCGGTGGAGGCGAACTCGCTTCCCTGAAGTCCTTCATCGCTGATGGCAACAAGCGCCTTGACGCTGTTAACGCGATTTCTTCCAACGCCAGCTGCATCGTATCCGACGCCGTCGCCGGCATCTGCTGCGAGAACACTGGTCTGACCGCCCCCAACGGTGGCGTCTACACCAACCGCAAGATGGCTGCCTGCCTGCGCGATGGTGAGATCGTTCTCCGTTACGTCTCCTACGCCCTTCTGGCTGGTGACGCTTCAGTTCTGCAGGACCGCTGCCTGAACGGCCTGCGTGAAACCTACGCTGCCCTGGGCGTTCCTACCGGATCCGCTGCCCGCGCCGTGGCCATTATGAAGGCTGCTGCAGGTGCTCTGATCACCAACACCAACAGCCAGGCTAAGAAAATGGCTCTGACTTCTGGTGATTGCAGCAACCTGGCCGGTGAATCTGCCAGCTACTTCGACATGGTGATCAGCGCTATCAGCTGACCCAGAGATTTCATTTCTGTACATCTCGAACAACCCTCTTTTCAATCATGAAATCCGTCATCACCACCGTCGTCGGCGCAGCCGACAGCGCTTCCCGTTTCCCCTCAGCATCCGACATGGAGTCCGTCCAGGGCTCCATCCAACGCGCTGCTGCTCGCCTCGAAGCTGCTGAAAAGCTGGCCGGCAACTACGATCAGGTTGCTCAGGAAGCTGTTGACGCTGTTTACAGCCAGTACCCCAATGGAGCGACAGGCCGTCAGCCCCGTAAGTGCGCCACTGAAGGCAAAGAGAAGTGCAAGCGTGACTTCGTTCACTACCTGCGTCTGATCAACTACTGCCTGGTCACCGGCGGTACCGGCCCCCTCGATGAGCTGGCCATCAACGGTCAGAAGGAAGTGTACAAAGCACTCAGCATCGATGCTGGAACCTACGTTGCTGGTTTCTCACACATCCGCTCCCGCGGTTGTGCTCCTCGCGACATGAGCGCTCAGGCTCTGACCGCTTACAACCAGCTTCTCGACTACGTCATCAACTCCCTGGGCTGATTCTCAGTTCAAGCTGAGTGATGTACTCGATCTGATGGAGGGGGTGGGCAAATGCCCTCCCCCTTTTTTTTACCCATCATTATTCGAGAACCAACCAATTGATTTACTGTCAAACAACAAAAAGGTCCATCACTGGCTGAATCGTTAGAGCCATATCAATAAACCACCCTAATGCGTTGGTGACTGCATTTCTTGACGAGCTGAATGCTCACATTCAGTGATCAATCAATCATGAAGCAACCGTTTTTTGATTACGCGTCACTTTACCTCTCTCCCCAACACGCTTTCTAGAGCCAATTCTATTCATGATCTGGCCAGCATGTTTGAGAGAGCATAAAATCATCAAACTCAACCCTATTTCTCATCATGCTAAGTACGCAAACAAGTCCGGAAGGCATGGCTGCAGCCAACCGCACCAAGCCTGCCTCGTATTCCATGGCCAGCAAAGCTGGCAAAAACACGGTCCATCGCACTGTTGCTGGTTCCATCGCTGAATTCAAGCGCAACACCTGCTCAACGATGGGGCTTGGTATTGGGCCAAGACTGCACAGCGAATGTCCGTTTGGTTCAGTCTTTGATGAGTACCATCCAAACGATTCAGCAGCACTGGAGCGCACAATCATTGCTGCCTACAGACAGGTTTACGGGAATCTGCCTCCGACCGAAAACGAACGCTGCACATCACTGGAAGTTCGCCTGATGAATGGCGAAATCACAGTTCGTGACTTCGTCAATGGTCTCGCCAAATCCCCCTTCTACAAGCAGAACTATTTCCATGCTGTTGCTCCACAGCGTGGCATTGAACTGAACTTTAAGCACCTGCTAGGCCGCGCTCCTCTAAACCAAGCTGAAATTCAGAAAAGCATCAAACTCCAAGCTGAAGAAGGCTTTGATGCTTTGATAGACAGCCTGACAGATTGTGCTGAGTATGCTGAAGTCTTCGGCTCTGACATCGTCCCCAACTGGCGTACAGCTGATTCTTATGCCGGGATGATGACATCATCGTTCAACATGATGAGAGAGCTGGCCAGCACTAAAGTTGCCGTAAGTGATAACGCGCAGGGCAGCCGCAGCAGAACCTTGAACCCTCTGGCTACCGCAGCCGCCAAGGCATCGAGGCCTGTCACCTTCACTTACCAAGCGGTCGCAAAACCTGCTGCCAGACTGCCGCAGCAGCAGTATTCCGGACACCAGCCCCCGAAACAGACCGGCTACGTTGAGTTCCGTCCTTTCGGAATTCACTTCTGAGCTGACGTTTCCAAACAGAAACAGGCTTGAGCCATCTTTGGCTCGAATCAGCTCCCTTTCATCGAAAGGGAGCTTTTTTCTTGAAATCAATCGTTCCGTAAGGGTAAGGATTGGAACGCAAGCCCCCCGTTTACAACAGGTGAACATCGTCGATTAGATTGATTGGAGGATGACAACAGTGCTTGCAGTGCTCCAGGATTTCACCGACGTCTCATCGATCAGCGGAAGCCAACTCACGGAAGAAGAAGCACTGCAGCTTGCTGATGAGCTCAGCACACAGTTAGGTGAAGGTGAAATCCCTCAATCAGATGCAGAGTCACTCGAGCGCATGGTCGCCGGTCTCGGAGATGCGAGAGGAGCTCTGCGCCTCACCTTTGCGAAAAGTCTTGGCGCAGTAGGAGAAAAAGCTATACCCATTCTCTGTAAAGCACTTCGGAGTCACCAGAATGTCATCGTCAGAAGAGCATCAGCTAAGACGCTCAATTTAATAGGACATAAGGAAGCTCTCCCTTTTCTGCTCGAAGCCTTTTTAGAAGACAGTGATCCAGTTGTACTCGGATCTTCTGCTGGAGCAATGGCAACAATTGGACCCGACGCCATGGATTCCTTACTAGGAATCCTGAAAAATCCAGACTGCACACCATTTCAGGTTGGCTTGATCAACCTGGCGCTAAGTTTCATCGGTGTCAAAGCACCCGAGGCATTGCTAGAGGCTGCAGATTCCGACGTGGCTGAAGTTCGAGTTGCTGCAATTTCAGCTTTAGGAGATCAAATACAAAAGAGTGATGATCCTCGGGCACAAATCAGAGTATTCAAAGCACTAGATGACATCTCACCGGAGGTGAGAGCAGAAGCAGTTACACTGATTGGAAAATCATGCGATGCAGAAGATGTTGAACATATGCTGTGCAAAAAGTTGATCGACGAAGACAATCAGGTACGAAAGAATACTGCGATGGCGCTGATGAAATTAGAAGCATATAATTCAGTCGAAAGCATAGAAATAGCAAAGTCAGCAGAAACAGACGAGTCAGTACAAGCAGTATTCAATGTTGCCATAAACATACTAAGTAGAGATTCATAAGAACACAGGAGCAAATACGAATAAGAGGGCTAAAGCATTAAAAGGATGCCCTAAGCAGCCCAACCTCTACTCCTCTTAACATAAACAGAAGGAATTCGAGCAGATCTGATAAGAAGCGGATGCATGCTGGTAAAATATGGATATCACAAGGACTCTCTATGTCGCGTGCTGAATTCATACGCTTTCTTAAAGTTCTAGAAGAAGATTTGCCATTTCGAGCTCTTTTCCAAGAAGCTGAGCCCGAGGAAATCCTCAAACTCGCAGATCAACATGGATTTGTCTTTTCAGATGAAATAAAGGGTCGCTTCCTGAATCGATGGGCAGGTGTATATTTCTGCCCATTTGCCAATGATGTGGGAAGACTATGCCCAAAAATGGTACCCGAAGGATTTAGCACACTCCTACATTATTCACAGACAACATGTGCCAAAGAGGATAAAGTAGAACGTTTTGATTTTCGTGCTGGAGGCTATTATGAAGGAGTAAAAACAGTAACTGGATAAAGCAAAAGATATTAACTCCTAGAATTTAATAGGTTCTGAAGACGTGCCAATGCGGACTGAGCTGCTTCCTGAATCAATGGATCATCATTATTTTCTTGAAGTGTCTGTAAAGCATCTTCAGCCATAGGATTCGGGATATCGGCAAGAGCCTGAGATGCACTAAAGATCAAAGCCACATTTTCACTGCTGAGAGACCTTGCCAGAAGTCTGATTGCCTCTTCAGACTTAAATTGTTGCTTACCAATCTGACCGAGACACATCAAAGCACCTTGTACGACCACCATATCTGTATCATCAATCCCTTGTTCCAGCATCTCCATCACTGAATCAGGAAAAGGCTGATCAGGAAAGTTCTTGAATAATTGCACGAATGCCTTCGGGCAACAACGCCTTGCAGTTTGATTCTCAGTTGTTCCATAAAGTTCAATCAAAGGATTGAAGGCAGAACTCCCAAAAAAACCAATGCCTTTAACAGCGGCTCTATACACCTTAGGGTCATGGTGAGAGAATAAATCCAATAATTTCGGCATTGCTTCTTCGTGATAATATTCAGCAAGAATTAAACAGGCTTCTTCCTGAATTCTGGGATTGGGGTGCATCAGATCCTCAAACAAAGAATTGATGGCAGGCACTGGCTGGTTGTCGCTCACTGCGATTCTCGATCAATTTTTATATTAGATTTTAGCATCGGTTCTCATACAGGAGGAACAGCATTTGTCGTCAGCTCATGGGTACATTCTCCAGCAGCGATTGCGCTTTCCAACGAACCAAGATCTCAGGGTCTGAATGAGCAAGATCCTGCACTTGACCAAGATATCGAGACAAAGACTCATTAAAAAAGGTTGATTTAATCACAATTAAAGCGGCATAACGGACATCCCAAAATGGATGTCCGTTATGCGACAAGGCAGACTTCAGTATATGCTCACATTGATGAGGATATAAGCGGGCATAAGATAACAATGCAGCTGATGGAGACTTTTTGAATTGCGGTCGTCTATCTCGAAAAGCATCAAATAAAATGTCATGAATTGACGTCAGCGCCTCAGCATTCCAGTCTCTAATCAAACCAAATAGATGCATCATGAAATAGTGTGCACCATAGTCGTTGTGAGCTTTCTCCTGCCAGTTTGCCAACACATGGTGCCAAACATCTTCTGAATCGCGATCCAATAAGGCTTGCATAGCCAAATAACAGCGACTGAAATCAGGATGAAAGAGACCTTCAACTAAAAGCTTCGTTGGGAGGGGATCACCATAGTGATGGAGCACCGTGATCGACCTAGGATCATCCCGAAGAACCTGGTCAACAGCTGACAGAGCCTCACTTTTTGGCTGTTTTGCCAACGAGTTTTCTACAAGAGCACGCACAGCTCTAAGCCGAAATGCTGGTGAAACGGGTGCCTTGAGTAACGTTGGTAAGAGTTCAATCCCACCAGCATCGATGACATCCTGGACTGCCGACTGACGATCCATCTGATTAGAATCAAACAGATGATCACTTAGCTCACCAAGACGTGTTCGATCTCCTGACAAGTTAATCGTGGCCGCAATTGCCGCACCTCTTATAGAAGACCGTTCATGATCCTTCAATGAAGCGATTCTAGATAGTGCCGTGATGACACTGAGCTGAGACAGACTCTGAATAATAACTCTTTGATTTTGATTGGGATCATCCAACAACTGAATCAAGCGCTGATGCACAGACCGGTCCTGACAGTTCAACCGTGCCAGGGCCCAAGCAGCATTTTCGACCATATAGATATCAGAACTATCAAGAAAACTGGCAATCTTCGACTGGGCTGAATCAACTCCCAATCTTGCAAGAACTTCGACAGCCTTTCGTTGTGCCAAACGAACAGACGATTCAGTTGATGTCTTGCAAAGAAAGCTTAGCAAAGCGTCGTTCGCTGCAGGGCCAGGGAAGTTAATCAAGTGGGAAACAGCCATATAATAGTCACTACCGCTATCAAGATCTTGAGCATCCTTCGCCAAAATCTTAATAGCGTCGTCTTGAGCCAGCCCAAGATGAATGTTGTCAAATAGCCCCGACATCCGAGATCATGATTTTTGAATAATTCTACATGCCCATCTCCGTCAATCGCCACATTTAGCAAAACAGAAGAGCGCGGACTCAGTCATCGACTTTAGCCCCACACCACACAAGACACCCAAAATTCCACAAGCTAGTTGAGAGGATTTCAGATGGTTTACTCAAAGCATTTAAAGAAAAAGCGTCGAAATTAACCCATTACTTTCACGAAAACTTCTGGCAAGGCTCCAAAAAATACTAAAAAGTGACAATAACAAAGTCAACGTCAAATCCCCTGGAGACGAAGATTTTAGAATTAAGCGCCCAGAACAAATCTCAACTTAGCCATCAGAATTTTATTGAGTTGTCCTAATATTTTCTACATCGAGAGGGACTAACAGACCACAGTTCCTGAGTCGGCGCAAAGCATCCTGATCAGGAGTTGGAGGAAACCTCAAAGACACCATCGACAGGTCGGTTGGACTTCAAGACATCCCAGTTGATAGCTTGCAGAAAAGACTTTTCATCCTGCGTCTCGACAATATCGACACCCCAGAAACCTTGTTGAAGTGGCGCTCCTGGTGCTGCCTCGGAGTCTTTACGCCCGCCAAGTGCCAACACTGTATGGCTTGTATCGTGGCCAAGCTGAGATCTCAGCTGTTTCCAAGCAACAACCAATTCCATAGCCATATCGCAGGGAGATGCATTTGATGTCAAAGACAAAATCCAATGAGGATGTTCAATTACATTTGCAGAAATAAATGTTGCGGAGACAGATTGGATCCCCGAAGCCAACTCTTCAAGCCGGAAGGCCGGCACTTCTGAAGACTGAACCTGCAAATTATGCGAGAGAATGAATGTAGTCATGAAAAGAACTCCTTCTTATCAACCTTAATGGAGCCACAGCTCGAGCGTGATCAAAACCTCAACACATTGCAGTCATCAAAAAAGGGGGGCAGATGCCCCCCAATAGATCATGTCCAGTACTGAGTTAGGACAGAGCGTTGATGGTGTAATCAAGGTAGCTCTTGAATTCATTCAGAGCCTGAGCGCTCATGTCGCGAGGTGCGCAGGCACGATCGCGAGTGTAGGTGAGCGCTTCGATGTACGCGTTGGTTGGAAGCCCAAGAGTGCGATAAACCTCTCTTGCTCCGGCGATACCCCACTCATCGAGGGGGCCGGTGCCGCCAACGATGAGGCAATAGTTGATGAGGCGGAGGTAGTGACCGAGATCGCGGTAGCACTTGTCGATCTTTACCTGGGAGTCACCGGCTTCGCCGGGCTGCTTGAGGTAGGCGTACTTATTGAAGCAAGCATCACCAGCTTCACGGGTGACGTTGTCGAGGCCAGCGGCCAGCTTTTCAGCGGCCTCCAGACGTGCAGCTGCACGCTGGATGTTGCCCTGAACAGCCTCGAGGTCGTTTTGAGAAGGGAAGCGACCGGCTGCATCAGCTGCGGTCACAACAGTCGTGACGACGGATTTCATTTGAGATCCTTAGGTAAGGGTGCTGAGGAGGAAAGAAGAAGACGTAGTCAGTCGCCGATCAGCTGATTGCGCCGATCACGCGATCAAAGTAAGAGCCAGCTTCAGACACCAGTGCAGAGCAGTCACCCTGGGTGGTTTCCATCTTGCGGTACTTGGCGCCACCGCTTGCAGGCGAGTTGGTCTGACCGATCAGAGCCGTAGCTGCAGACTTCATGATCGCCACAGCACGAGCAGCAGACTGAGTGGGAACACCCAGGGCGATGTAAGTCTCTTTCAGACCATTGAGGCAACGGTCATCCAAAACGGAAGCGTCGCCAGCCAAGAGTGCGTAGCTGATGTAGCGAAGCACGATCTCGCCGTCACGAAGGCAGGCAGCCATGCGACGGGTGGGATAGCAATTGCCACCGGCCTGGATGAGGCCAGTGTTTTCGCAGATCATGCCGGTGACTGCATCAGAGACGATGCAGTAAGCATTGGAGGTGATGGCGTTGACAGCGTCCAGACGCTTGTTGCCGTCACGCACGTATGAGCGGAGGCTAGCGAGCTCGCTACCACCCACGGGTGCAGTTTTAGCGTCAGCGCTGACGACTGTGCGGGAAAATGCGTCGAGCATTGGGGGCCAGACAGTTTTGGAGATGCGGTGCTTCGGAAACCGCCTGGGGAACAAGTCACGAGGACCTGAGAGCCCAAAGGAGGGAGAAGCGCATCGCCAAGCTAAACCCCGGTCCCAGGCAAGCTTCCAAAACCGTCGCGATCACGCAAGGGTTTGTCACCTTGGGGCGTAAAGCAGCGATTCCCCCCTTCCTCACAGGCAGCTTTGAGAGCTCCACGAACGGACAGGTCCCCTCCGAAGCGTCGAGGAACTCAGCCAAGGCCAGGACTGGAAGTTGGAAGGTTTAAAATCCAAAACTGATCGACCGGTGCTTTGTGGACCAATCCGCTTCTGATCTGCCAAGTCTTGAGGAATTACAGGAGTCTATTGATGAACTGTCTGCCTACCGAGAGAGACTTTTTCAAGACGTGGTCGGGCTTGGGAAGAAACTTCGACTGTCCCAGAAAAAAATCGACGCAACAATTGCTGAGCATCCAGAGCTACAACGACTCGACGAGGTCATGTCTCAGCTTGTAGCACAAAGAAATGCCCAGCAGGCACAAGCCTGACTCCCAGACTCAAGACCTTGCACCTCGTCTGACCTATTTAGTTCTACACGTTAATCATGATGTCGCCAATATCCTCTCCCCCAATGACAATGGTGGACTTCTTCGAATCAAGCCGCGGAACCTGGTTGAATCGACGCGCTGTGCATCATCTGGATCACCAAGATGACGAAGCAGCAGATTCTAATCTTGTGATCGAACCTTTCAAGGCAGACGACCCTGCTGTCAGCAGAATCTGCGAAGCACTCAATATCAATACAGCAAACAGCACAGGGGGAGCGCGCTTTTGGTGGGAAAGCAATATCAAAAAAGGGGTCAGGAACGATGACTACGCTGCCGTGGTCATCGACGTACCCGACAATGGCAACGATCGCAGGGGATTCCTCCTCAGAGATGTGGGATACGTTGAAAAGCAAGCCGTTCTAAGCACTTACAGCTTCGCCGAGGATGGTGTACTGACGATCACCACGCGATATGACACCAATATCGGTATTGAACGATGCTGGTTCGTCACTGATCAGATCCGCATGAGGGTGAGCTCAGTTCAGTGCTTGGATGGTGTCGCGATGACCACCTACTGCACTGAATTCCGCTGTCCCACTGACGCTGACATCACGGCTATCGCTGAGCATGCCAAGCAGATGGCCAGCAATACTTCATCCCACGGAGCCTGACTGTCATGTTTGATCCGTTTCTTGAGGAATTACAAACTGCGATCAAAGCCCGCGGCGGAATATCCGTTGAAATACCGGCAGGCCTGGAACGCAATCAATCTCAAAAGCGCACCAGTACCATTCAAAGTTGGCTCTGGAAGGTTCCAGGTTTTCGCCGCTGGCGCGTCACCCGACTTGACGCCGGTGAAAGTCTCCAAGTTCTCAACTCTGTTGCCTACCCCGATTACAGCTTGGATCATCCCCTGATGGGAATTGATTTGCTCTGGTTTGGTGCTCGTCAGAAGCTTGTGGCAGTTCTTGACTTCCAGCCACTGGTCCAAGACAAAGATTACCTTGACCGTCACTTTGATGGCCTGAAGGATCTGAGTGCCCGCTTCCCTGATCTAAATGGTGAAGAGACGATGCGATCCTTTGATCCGAATCAATATTTTTCGTCCTGGCTGCTTTTCTGCCGTGGTGGTTCCGAACAGGCTGAAACATCCTTGCCTCCCGCCTTCAGCTCCTTTCTGAAGGCCTACTGGGACTTGCACGATGAAGCCTCCACAGCCTCATCCTCAATATCACCGGAAGACGTGCAGAAACTTCAGGAGAATTACGACGTCTATAGCGCCGACCGGGATCCAGCCCATGGACTGTTCACCAGTCACTTCGGCAAGGACTGGTCGGATCGCTTCCTGCACGAGTTTCTCTTCCCCGCCTCCGCTCGCTGATGACACCCGAACGCCCATCGAGCACCGATCCAGTCGTCCTGCCTGGCTGGACTTGGCAACCCTTTCTCGATGATGCAGTGAATGCCCTTCATCCACTGAACATCCAGCCCTATCCGGTCGCCGAGGAATTTCTTCAGAAACAGGACATCACCGGGTCACGATCCAAGCCGGTGACCGTCACCACGGCCACATGGGCTTGCCGAACCGAGAAGTTCCGGCAGGTGCGAGCCGCTTGTGTGGATGCCGGGGCGGCAGCATCAGTGCTCAACTTCGTAATCAACCCCCTCTCCCGATTCGACCTGCCGTTTTTCGGGGGTGATCTGGTGACCCTGCCTTCCGGTCATTTGCTCGCACTTGACCTGCAGCCGGCAGACAAATCAGATGAACAGCACACCCGTCCGGTCTGGAATCGGCTGATGCCGATTTTCGAGCGTTGGCGGGAGAAGCTCCCGGATGGGGGACCGATCCCGGAAGAGGCGCAGCCTTTTTTCTCACCAGGCTTTCTCTGGACCCGGCTGCCTCTCGGAGAAGAGGGAGACCATTTGATCGAGACCGTGGTTCGTCCTGCCTTCAACGACTATCTGAGGTTGTATCTCGAACTTGCAGCTGAAGCCGAACCTGTTTCCGATGCACGACGGGATGATCTGCTCGCCGGACAACGCCGTTACACGGATTACCGCGCCGAAAAGGATCCCGCACGCGGGATGCTGACTCGCTTTCACGGCAGTGACTGGACTGAGAACTACATCCATACAGTTCTGTTCGATCTCTGAAGGAATCGCCGAAGGACACCCATCAGACATCCCTTCCGGCGACAGCGATTAAGCATTATGAACAGGCTTCGGGAGCTCCTCGAGCATTTGGCGAGAATCTCACCGACCCCGACGGGACCTTCCTTACGATGTCCCTCCGGTGTCTGTGACACCCATTTAGACGCTGCCAAGAGGAGTTCCAAATGTTCGACGCCTTCACCAAGGTTGTCGCCCAGGCCGACGCCCGGGGACAGTTCATCAGCACCAGCGAGATTGACGCTCTCGCCGCCGTCGTCTCTGACAGCAACAAGCGTCTGGATGCCGTCAACCGCATCTCCAGCAACGCCTCCACAATCGTTGCCAATGCAGCCCGCCAGCTGTTCGCTCAGCAGCCTGCACTGATCGCCCCCGGCGGCAACGCCTACACCTCCCGTCGCATGGCTGCCTGCCTGCGCGACATGGAGATCATCCTTCGCTACGTCACCTACTCCGTGTTCACCGGTGACGCTTCCGTGATGGAGGACCGCTGCCTGAACGGCCTGCGTGAGACCTATCTCGCCCTCGGCACTCCCGGTGCTTCCGTTGCAGCCGGCGTGAACCTGATGAAGGACGCCGCTCTGTCCATGGTCAACGACCGCAACGGCATCACCTCCGGTGACTGCGCCTCTCTGAGCAGCGAGATCGGCACCTACTTCGACCGCGCAGCCGCATCTGTGGCCTGATCCAGGCATCAGCCCTCTTCGTCTAACCGCTTCTTACTTTCATCATGAAAACCCCTCTCACCGAAGCTGTCGCAGCTGCCGATTCCCAGGGACGCTTCCTGAGCAATACCGAAGTGCAGGCCGCTTCCGGTCGCTTCAGCCGTGCCAAGGCCAGCCTCGAAGCTGCCAAGGCACTGACCTCGAAAGCTGATTCTCTGGTCAACGGCGCTGCTCAGGCCGTTTACAGCAAGTTCCCCTACACCACCCAGATGGAGGGGTCCAACTACTCCGCCACCCCGGAAGGCAAGGCCAAGTGCTCCCGCGACGTCGGGTACTACCTGCGCATGATCACGTACTGCCTGGTGGCAGGTGGCACCGGCCCCATGGACGACTACCTGATTGCCGGTCTGGCAGAAATCAACCGCACCTTCGAGCTCTCCCCCTCCTGGTACGTGGAAGCTCTGAAGCACATCAAAGCCAATCATGGGCTCAGCGGCGACGCCGCCACCGAAGCCAACAGCTACATCGATTACGCCATCAACTCCCTGATCTGATCAGGTCCCGATGCGTTGAAAGCCCCCCACCGGGGGGCTTTTTTATTGTTCCTGTCTATCAAGCCCAGCTGAGCTGAGATGACTTCCACCGTGCGTCGTTTTCTCAGCCTGCTCTGTGGGGAATACAGCAATCAGAAGCAGGCCTTCGACAACCCACCGCTCTATTCCCACATCTTTCTGCGTTATCGCCCACTGGACCATCTCAGGCCCGGATCCATCCTTCTGGAACAGACTTACGCGGTTGATCCGAGCAATCCCTACAGGCTGCGGATGATCCGGGCTGAGGAGCAATCCCCAGGTGTGATCAAACTCTGGAATCACGCCTTCCGCGATCCGTCCCGCTTTGCCTCTGCGACATTTGATCCCGAATGTCGACGGCAGATTGTCGAGGGTGATCTTGTTGCCGTTGACCAGTGCCACTACCAGGTACTGGAACAGGACAATGGCTACCACGGAGCCATCGAACCTGGCTGCCGGTGCATCGTGCATCGGAACGGAAAGGACACCGTGCTCTTCAGCACGTTTCACCTCTGGGGGGATGAACTGACGACCCTGGATCGAGGCCACGACCCCGTCTCCAACGAACAATGCTGGGGGTCGGTCGCTGGAGCGTTTCGATTCCAGCGGACCTCAAGCTGGGGTGATGACTTGCCGGCGGAGTGGTTGTGATGGAACCTTTGAGCGAAGCTCAGGTGATCGCCAACCTCCGCCAGACCGAGGACGTTCCGGCTCAGTACTACGCAGCCTGGTGGCTGGGGAAGATGCGCAGCAGACACCCGCAGGCGGTGACGTTGTTGCTCGACACCCTGTCTGCGCTCAGTCAGGTTCCCGTTGATCCAGAGCGCCGCGGTGTGGCTCTGAATGCCATCCGTGCTCTCGGCATGCTGCAGGACGCACCGGCTCTCAGCGCCCTGCTGCCTCTGCTGAAATCCTCTGATTACTCCGTCCGTGAGGAAGCGGCACGCAGCCTGGGGCTCCATCGGGCGACCGAAGCCGTCGGCCCGTTGTGCCATCTGATTGCCGGAGGGCCGGAGCAGGCGGGCCGGGAGCAACCTGGATCGGCCCTGCTCCAAGAACCCTGCGAAGCGATCCTGGAAGCTCTCGGAGCTATCGGGGTGGCAACGCCAAGCGTCATTGAGACGATCACCCCCTTCACCCAGCATCCAAGACCCCTGATCCGCGCAGCCGCCTGTCGGGCCCTGCTCCAGATCACCGGAGACCAGCGATGGGCTTCCGAACTCGAGCAACTGCTGCTGCATCCGGAACCTCTGGTACGCCGCGGAGCCCTGCTTGATCTCGGGGCCACGGGCTGGACTGCTTCGCTGCCGGCCATTGAGGCGGCAACGGTTGAAAGCAGTCTCAAACTGGTGGCGCTGAGAGGTCTTGCCGAACAGAGCGGTGACAGCACCATTCTCGATGTGATGGACAGGCTGCTCTGATGCCATCGGTTGCCTTGGACAGTGCCATCCGTCACCTGGATGACGCCAGAACCACTCCCGAGCTGGTGCGTGCAACTCAGGCCATCTGCGCCCAGGAAGATCCAGCGGCGGCTCCCACCTTGATCAAGGTGCTCGGTTACAACAATCCAGCGGTTGCCGCCGTGGCCACGCAAGGGCTGATCGCTCTGGGCCGAGCCATCGTCCCCACCCTGCTGATGAGCCTTGATGCTCAGAACTATGGCGCGAGAGCATGGGTCGTGCGGGTCATCGCCGCCCTGCGGGATCCCCGGGGCCTGGAGCTGCTCGATCGCGCCCTCCAGGCAGACATCGCTCCCAGTGTGAGACGTGCAGCGACCCGTGGGCTCGCTGAACTCGACCTCGTCGGTTCCACGGCACCGGCTGATCTGTCGCGCTGTTATCTCGCCCTGTTTCGCGCTGCCCGTGACGATGAGTGGGTGGTGCGATATGCGGCTGCCTACGGCCTGGAACGACGGCTCAGCCTGACGCCACCGCCAGAGCCCCTGGCAGATCGGGGGTGCGCGCTCCTGCAGGAGTTGTCAGAGGAATGCCGTGAAAATGTCAAGGTGGTGCGTCTGCGGGCCCAGCTCGCCCTCCAACGCCTGTCCACCGGATGACTCAGAAGCTGCTGTTCGTCTGCCTTGGCAACATCTGTCGCTCGCCAGCCGCCGAAGGGGTGTTCCTGCACCTGCTGAATCAGCGGGGACTCAGCGACCGGTTCGTGGTGGATTCCGCCGGCACCGGTGGCTGGCACACCGGCAACCCCGCTGACCGGCGCATGCAGGCGGCCGCCGGCCGTCGCGGAATCCAGTTGCCAAGCCGTGCTCGTCAAATCAGCCTGGACGACCTGAGTGACTTCGATCTGGTCCTCACCATGGATGACGCCAACCTGACGGCCGTTCAGGGCCTGGCCCGGGAAGCCGGACGACGCGCCACAGCGACCGTGCGGCCGATGCTGAGTTACGCCCAGCGCTTCACTGAAACCGAAGTTCCGGATCCCTATTACGGAGGTGAAGCCGGTTTCGAGCATGTGCTGGATCTGCTGGAGGACGCCTGCAGCAACCTCCTGGACGAGCTCAGTTCCCAGGCGTAGGCCAGACCTCTTCACCCACCCGCGAGCGGAACTGCCCCACCAGCTCATCAATCACGGCATCAATGCTCATGCCATCGGTGATCAGCTCCACCGCATCGGCAGCCTTCACCAACGGGGCCTCCTCCCGGGTGCTGTCCAGCCGGTCCCGCTCGGCGATCTGCGCCTCCAGCTCAGAGCGCTCTGGAACGGGGAAGCCGCGCTGCTCCAGATCCAGGGCCCGACGGCGGGCCCGCTCCGCGACCGTGGCGGTGAGAAACACCTTCAGCTCGGCGTCGGGAAACACGGCAGTGCCGATGTCACGTCCCTCCGCCACCAGACCTCCCTTCGCCCCCATCGCCTGCTGCTGGTTGGTCAGCGCCTGACGCACACACCGATGGGCCGCCACCGCGGACACGGACGCCGTGACCTCCGGCGAACGGATCACGGTGCTCACATCCTTTCCATTCACCAGAACCTGCTGACCACCCGCAGGCAGCGACTTGAGCTGAAGATCAAGACCATCCAGCAGCGGCTCGATCGCCGCCCCATCGGCAGGGTCCACCCCATGGCTCCTCACAAGCCAGGTCACGGAGCGATACATCGCCCCGGTGTCGAGATAGGTCAAACCCAATCGCTCGGCGAAGGCTCTGGTCACCGTGCTCTTACCGGCCCCGGCCGGACCATCGATGGCGACAAGGGGAGCTCGGCTCATCAGAAAAACGTGATCAATCAGACGGGTACCGCCGCAACGAACCGCCGCGGCCAACAGAGAGATCGCCTTCTCCTGACCGCAGGGCTGCAGGGTGACGGGATCCACTCTCTCTACATACTCCACCTCAAGGCCGGCATCCCTGAGTGCGTTGGGAAGTCGATCGATGGCGCCATCGTCCGTCGCCCGCAGCAGCCGTGGCAGAGCAGCCGCCCGTTCGCGTTGTTCCCCGGAGAGATAACGATTGCGAGAGCTGAAAGCCAGACCGTCCGACTCCCGCACGGTCGGAACGCTCAGCACGGACAACGGAAGACCCAGATCAGCCACAAGCCTGCGGAGGATGACCAGCTGCTGCCAGTCCTTCTCTCCCAGCACCAGACGATCCGGGCGCACCATGGCCAGAAGGCGGGCCACGACGGTGGCGACTCCATCGAAGTGGCCAGGGCGACCGCCACCACAGAGTGACTGCTGGAGAGAATCCGGCACCTGAATGCGCATCACATCCTCAGGCCCATCCGGATAAACCGTTGCAACGGACGGAACCCAGATCGCATCGGCCCCACAGGATTCGGCCACAGCAACGTCAGCATCCAGAGTGCGGGGATACCGCGCGAAATCCTCGTTGGGAGCGAACTGCAGCGGATTCACAAAGATGCTCACCAGCACCGGGCCCTGATCCGAGGAACGGGCAGATCTCATCAGCTGACCATGTCCCCCATGGAGTCCTCCCATCGTCGGGACAAAGGAAAGGGGACGATCCAGGCCTCGACGCCAGACGCTGAGTTCCGCAGCTGATCGCAGCAGGTGTGGCTTCAGCGCAGCACCTCGAGGCGGACTTCAGCGATGCCGGAGCCAGTCAGACCAAGAGTGCTTGCGGCTCCATGCCCCAGGTCGATGACCCGATGTGCCACGAAGGGACCGCGGTCGTTGATCCGGATCACGGCGGAGCGACCGTTCCAGAGATTGGTCACGCGCACCTTGGTTCCAAAGGGAAGTGTGCGGTGGGCCGCCGTCATCGTTCCCGGGCGGTAGATCTCACCATTTGCCGTGCGATTGCCGTAGAAGCCCGGGCCATACCAACTGGCTTCACCTGTGATCACCTTCGCAACATCAGGAACAACCTTGACCTTGGGCTTCGGCAAGACAGCAACAGGTGGTTCCGGAGTCTCCACCACATCGTCCGGGAGGAGCATCGGGCCCTGCTCGGACGACATCTCGGAAGAAACCTCCAACGGCTCGCCTCCGTCCAGTGAGGAGAGATCGCTCGCCACGACCGGGATGACGGCAGCACTTGCCGAGATCGCTCCGGTCAGGCTGAAAAGGGTCAGAAAGGTTCGCATCCTGAATGGCCTTCGCGATCTGCCCTACGGCTGATCGTCAGAACAGGCCTGCTTAGAAGTTCGTCACAAGGAACCTAGGGAGCATCTCTTGCGATCACGCCCCGCCTCCATCGCGGTCATGGCAGCGAAAGACAGGCTGCTGCCATGACGAGGTCCGGCATGAACACTGAGGTTGCTCCGCAGGATCCGAAGTCTTTCTGATCAGCCGCACTTCTCACAGCGATCAGCTCACCTAATCAGGCAGGCTGACGCTGTCTGCACCGTCACGACAACGGCGCCGGGGCAGGATCAGAACATCGGCTCAGACCCATGGACTACAAGAGCGCCGGCGTCGACGTTGAAGCGGGTCGCGCCTTCGTGGAACGGATCAGAACCTCTGTGGAGGCAACCCACCGACCCGAGGTGATGGGAGGCCTCGGTGGCTTTGGAGGAATGATGCGGCTTCCAGAGGGGCTGCGCCAGCCCCTGCTGGTGGCCGGGACGGATGGAGTCGGCACGAAGCTCGAACTGGCCCAGCAGCACCACGGGCATCACGGTGTCGGCATCGATCTGGTGGCGATGTGCGTGAACGACGTGATCACCTCCGGCGCCTCCCCCCTGTTCTTCCTCGATTACATGGCGACGGGCGCCCTCTCCCCTGACGCCATGGCCACGGTGGTGGAAGGCATCGCCGCGGGCTGCCGACTCAGCGGCTGTGCCCTGCTGGGGGGGGAAACCGCTGAGATGCCTGGGTTTTATCCAGATGGCCGCTATGACCTTGCAGGCTTCTGTGTCGCCGTCGTCGAGGCTGAGGAGCTGATCGATGGAAGCAGCATCCACCCCGGTGACCGGGTCATCGGATTGGCCAGCAGCGGTGTCCACAGCAATGGCTACAGCCTCGTCCGCAGGGTTCTGGAGCGGATGGAGGCCGACGCTTCCACCGTCTACGGCTCACAACAGCGGCCGCTGATCAAGGACCTGCTGACGCCGACGCAGCTGTATCCAGGCGTGGTGCAGAGCCTTCTGAAGAACGGACTGACTGTCAACGGCATGGCCCATGTGACCGGAGGTGGCTTGCCGGAGAACCTCCCTCGCTGCCTGCCCGAGGCGACACGCATCGCCATTGACCCAGGAAGCTGGCCGCGACCGGATCTGTTCGCATGGCTTCAGCAGGCAGGAGACATCCCGGAACGGGACATGTGGCACACCTTCAACCTCGGCATCGGTTACTGCCTGGTGGTTCCCTCCGATCAGGAGAACGCCGTGCTGGACCTTTGCCGTGAGCAGCAGCAGCAGGCCTGGAGCATCGGGGAAGTCCTCTCCCGAGCAGCGGGTGATCCACCTGAGATCAGCGGAATTCCTCAGTAATTGCTTCGCTTTCCAACATCAGCGCAAGCCGGAGGGCGTCTTCAATTTCAATCGATTAAAATCACTCACAGCACATCGGATCCTTTTCCGATAGCAGCGTCGATACATCCGGACAAATCCGATGCCTCTTGATAGACCCCAGCGCACCACGCGGCGTCGGTCCTCTGCGGGACCCACGCCTCCTAGACGCCCCATCTCCACCTCCCACGAACGACCCAACGGACACCGACAAGGACCGAGACCGACCTTTCTGACCCTGCGCGATCACGGCAAGGTGTTCGTGGCTGATCTCCCGCACCTTTCTGACGGACAACTGGCGCACATCAGCAAGGAAGCCGCAGAGGTCCTTGACAGCCTTGAACGCCGGATCAAGGACCTTGAGCAGGAGCTCGGGCAGGCACCTCAGGATCGCGACACCCTGATCAAGGCCACCACCAAACGGGATGTGACCCATCGGTTCATCCGGGCCATCGAGGAGGAGCAGGAGCAACGACGCAGCAATCCGGCTCTTCGCAACGCTGCTGGGGAGTCCCTGCCACGCACCTTTCTCGAGGTAGCCCGACACCGTTTGCCCGGTGCCACCTTCGACTCCCTGCTGCAGGAGGCTCTGAGCGCATGCGAGCGGCAACTGGAAGCCGCCAAAGCCACTCCGAAGCCTGACCAAGACAAGGTTGTTCCACTGCGAAGCGAGGCCGCCAACAGCCTGCCGGTGGTGGTGAGTCCTGATCCGGAGGATCACATCGCCGAGGCCTGATCGTCTCGCTCAGGCACTCTCGAACGGATTGGCAGGCATTCTCACCGGACACCTGCTGCGGAGCGTGTCCAGCCGATCCTGTTCCTCTGGGGTGAGCTCCCAGCTCAGGGCAGCGGCCGCCTCGCGAGCCTGGGCAGGGCTGCGCAACCCGGGGATCGGTGTTGCTCCATGGGCTCGGCACCAGTTCAGAGCCACCTGAACCATCGAGACACCGCGACGATCTGCCATCCCCTTCAGTTCCTGCCGCAACGGGAGGCTGGCCGGCAGCAACCGGTTGAACAGCCTGCGACGCAGAAGCGTTCCAGGACGAGGCTGCGCATCGGGAGGCTGGCCGAGCACTCCGAAGGCCAGAGGGCTGTAGGCGAGCACCTCGATGCTCTGCTTCCGGCAGATCGCCAGCAGGTCCTGCAGTCGGTGATCCCCGGGAGCCATCAGGGAGAACTGCACCTGAACACTGCTCAGACGCACGCCACGCTGCTCCAGTCGATCCTGCATCCACTCGAGACGCCTGGGCCCCATGTTGGAGACGCCCAGCTCGCGCACGGCACCGTTCAGCACGAGATCAGCCAGTCCATCCAGAAGCGACACCTCCTGCCAGGGGGCATACCGAGCCGTCGACCAGTGCAGCTGGACTCTCTCAAGGTGCCCCTGGAGGCGGTCACGGCTGGCAGCGAAGGCTCGATCCAGTCCGCGTCGGCCGATCCTCCAGGGGAACGGCGCCAGTTTCGTGGCGACCAGAAGCTCGCGTTGCAGGGTGGCCGGCAAGGCCTGAACGAAACGACCGAGAAGAGCTTCGCTGCGACCGTTCAACCGCCCGGTGCCGTAGGAATCCGCGGTATCCACCAGACGCAGGCCTGACCTGACCGCCTCCAGGAACGTCTCCTCCAGCACAGGGTCATCCCGTTCGGGCTGGTACCCCCAGACCAGCTGATTGCCCCAGGCCCAGGTGCCGAAGCCGATCCCGTTCAACCGCCCCGCGTCCCTGCGCGCCATGATCGCCTCATCATCCGAACCGTTCATGGTCTCCGCCCCATCTTCCTCCGGCACTGGCGAAGCTGCGGAACAATCCGCCGGAACCGGCCAGAAGAGCGAGGACCGGGAGCCGGTCCTCTGCAACCACTGTCGCCGCACGGCCAGCAATGGAATCCGCTGCCTGGGGATGTGCGTCGCCGACAACGACTACTGAGTTCCAGGGATCGACGTGATGACCACCGGCTGCGAGAGTCGGGGGCATCCAAACGGGGATGTCAGACGTTGGTGAGCATTCGAAGGCGGCACCCAGATTCGAACTGGGGATAAAGGATTTGCAATCCTCTGCCTTACCACTTGGCCATGCCGCCGATCGGGAATCGCCATTCCCATCAGGGGATCGTATCAGCCGCGAAGAAGCTGCACTTCTCGTTCTCAGCAATGGCCACGGCGAGGATTTGATCGCCCTGCGAGTCCTGGAGGAGATCCACCGGTTCCGCCCGGGACTGCCCCTTGAGGTGCTGTCTCTCGTCGGCGGTGGCAGTGTATTCAGCAACGCCATCCAGGCTGGATGGCTGCAGAGGGTCGGCCCCAACGCCAGCCTCCCCAGCGGGGGCTTCAGCAATCAGAGTCTCCGCGGGCTGCTGGAGGATCTTGCCGCCGGTCTGCCGCTGCTGAGCTGGAATCAGTGGCGCCTGGTGAAACGCCTGGCCAGACAGGGGCGGCGGATGCTGGCTGTGGGCGATCTGCTGCCGCTGGCCCTGGCGTTCAGCAGCGGTGCTCCGTACGGATTCATCGGCACACCGAAGAGCGATTACACCTGGCGAAGCGGTCCGGGGCGTTCCATCAGCGACCGCTACCACCGCGTCAAAGGCAGCGAATGGGATCCCTGGGAGTGGGCTCTGATGCGGCGTGACCGCTGCCGGCTCGTGGCGGTGCGCGACCGACTCACAGCCCGGGGCTTGCGTCAGCACGGGATTGACGCCCTCGCTCCCGGCAATCCGATGATGGATGGTCTTAAAAGAGTCGCGGTCCCGACAGCGCTCTGCCGTTGCCGTCGCGTGCTGCTGCTCTGTGGCAGCCGCATGCCGGAGGCCCTGGAGAATTTCCGGCGCTTGCTGGGGTCCCTGTCCTCGATGCACACCCCGGTCCCTCTGGCGGTGCTGGTGGCGGTGGGATCGCAGCCGCCCCTGTCAGCGCTCGAGCGGGTGCTGCTGGATCAGGGCTATCGCCGCAGCCTGCCCCCGTCGGAGTCACTCGAGGCGGCGGCCTGCTGGGTGAGCGGACGACGCATGATCCTCATCGGCCCCGGGTGCTTCGCGCGATGGGCCGGCTGGGCGGAAGCCGGAGTGGCCACCGCGGGCACCGCCACGGAACAGCTGGTAGGGCTGGGCATTCCGGCCGTCTCTCTGCCGGGACCGGGACCCCAGTTCCAGTGGGGATTTGCAGTCCGTCAGAGCCGGCTGCTGGGAGGTGCTGTGCGGCCCTGTCGCACTCCATCCGAGCTGGCCGAACGACTCGCTCAACTGCTGGATGATGCAGCACTGCGGACGAAGCTTGGTGGCATCGGACGGCACCGGATGGGACCTCCCGGAGGCAGTGCCCGCCTGGCACGGCTGGTCCTGGACCGGTTGCACGGATACTGAAGGCATCCGGTAAGCAGAGATGGCCGCCCTTCAAGATCCCGAATACGTGAAGTTGTGCGCCAGGCTCGCCAGCGGGCTCGGCATCAGCCTTGCCAGTGCCCGACGCCAGGTGGACATGGCATCAGCCCGTGCTGGGAGCAGGGCTGTGGAAGACCGCCGTCGGGTGGCTCAGGAGATGCTGGATGAGCTGGACACATCCCGGAGCCAGGAACTCGGAGCCCTGCTGCAGTCCAGCGAAGGGCATGCCGACTTCATGCTCGAGGACTGAGCTGTCCGCCCCCGTCAGTGCTCGAAGGTCTGGTTGAAGCGCAGACGATCCAGCTCAGCCACGACAGGGATGCAGCCAAAACAGCGCTGGGCCAGCTCCCAGCGCCCCTCACGGCGCAGCATCGTCTCCAGTTTCCGGCGTGCCGGCAGCAGGTAGCGCACATCGTTGGCGGCATAGGCCAGCTGCGCATCGGTGAGTTCGTCGACGCGACCCCAATCACTGCTCTGGGCCCCCTTGTCCAGCTCCACACCCACGAGTTCCTGCACCAGATCCTTGAGTCCATGGCGAGGGGTGTAGGTGCGGCCCAACCGACTGCCGACCTTGGTGCAGAACAAGGGGTGAACGGCGATCCCCAGCCCGCTGGCCAGAGCCGCCACATCGAATCGGGCGAAATGAAACACCTTCTCCACCGTCTCAGCCTCCATCAACCTGCGCAGCTGGGGGGCCTCGCTCTGACCGAGGGCAATGCGCACGCAGGCGACGCGATCGTCCTGATCAGCGATCTGCACCAGACAGAGGCGATCGCGACCGTGCACCAGTCCCATCGCTTCGGTGTCGACCGCCAGGGCATCCATCTGCAGGTAGCGGTCGGTCCAGGCTTGATCAAGGTCCCTGTCAAAGACAGCGAATTCAGCAGGACTAGTCGGCGAATCAGCCACGGGTGAGTTCCCGGCAACTGCTCGAGTCTGGCGGGCCCGCGGCCAGCCGAATCACAAACTCCCTCTTGAATCTCAAAATGAGATCGCTTTTGATGGAGTCAGCGACTCAGCCGCTGTGTTCTCCCGCCGCAAGCCTTCACGCACCTGCCTTGCAGATATCGAACAGTATTTCCGTCAGCCGCCGCCGCAGTTCCTCGACCTGGAACTGGCCGTCTGCTGGGTTCTGGAATGCCTGCTCAAAGACGACAACTATCCCTCCGGACTGCTGCAGAAGCTGAACAGGGACAAGCCCCAGCTGCGGCTCTCCGAAACCGTGCTGCAACAGGCCCTCGATTTTCTCGAGCAGCAGGGTTCGATCAGCACCTACACCCAACGCTGCCCGAGCCGGGGCCGTCCACGGCGGATGCTGCATCTGCAGGCCGACGCCAGACGGGAAGCCGAACGGCTGATGGAGCCCTGGCACAGCTGGCTTGATTCCCACAGCCTGGTGCTCTCCTGATCCCAGGAAGAGCGGAGCACCTGAGTAAGGTTTCAGCGAATTCAGGCCCACCATGCCGCCGGGCTTCCAATCAACACTTCTGCTCACGGTGCTCCTGGCTATCGGCCTGGTGTTCTTTCTCCGGGCGGCCAGCAAGGATCGAACCACGGTGGTGGACATCCAGTCCCCCAGGCCACCGCTGGAAGTGCTTGAGGGGCTCAGTCACTGGTTGGAAGCCCGTGGATGGAACCGGGATGGCGGAGACGCTGAACGCCAGCTGCTGCGCTTCAGCGGCGAGGTCTCCGCGAGCCGCCCACTAGCCGTGCTCCTCTCGCTGCTGGCGGCCACAGGAGCCGGCAGCTTCGCTCTCGTCCTCCGTCAGCTGGCGCCCGGGCTTCATGCCTGGCCTCTGCTTCTGATCGCGCTCGGCCCTCTGGCCGGTGTGATCTACATCCGACGGGCAGCCCGCACCGAACAGCTTGAACTGCGGCTGCTCGAGGAAACGTCTCAAGGGGGCAGTGCCCTGCGCCTGCGGGCCCACCGCGACGAGCTGATCGCCATCGAGCAGGAGCTGGCAGGCCCGCTTGAACTGGCCAGCGATGGATCCCTGCTGTCCTCTCCGATCTGACTTCAAACCGATGCCTCTCCCGGGTTGGATGTGCCGTCGCCGCACGTCCGTGAGCTTTGCCGTCACGACGCTGTCCCTGGCCGCACTTGTTCTGGCCAACGCCGGGGAACGCCCCCTGCAGCCGAAGGATTCAGGGCAGCTGGACCTGACGGTTGCCGGTCGCAACTGGTTACCGGATCCGCCTGCGGCAGAGACGCCCTCCCCTGCTGCGGTCAAGGGAAACTGCCCCAGGCCGTCGGATCCCGATCCCTTGCTTGGAGCCCGAACCCGGATGCCGGGGAGCTGGCGGGGCCTCGATCCGGTGAGCAAGGATCTGCCGATCGTTGTGATGGCCGGCCATGCCGACTCCCAGGCCATGGACGGAGCAGGGACTCCGGGATACGCGGTGGATGTTCTCAAGCAGGCGCCCATGGACGCCCGCATGCGGGACGAACTGTTCTGGAATTTCAAGGTGCAGGACGCTGTCGTGCGTCTCGGGCAGGCACGTGGGCTGAACATCAGCGGTTACACCCCACCGTCTCTGACCATCCGCAACCACGCGAACCCTGCCACCAACTGGTCCCAGGCGAAACGACGTTCAGCCCGAGGGGAGTACGTCCTGGAGATCCACTTCGACGCCTACAGCCCCTATGGCTTCGGTTCCGGCCTGATCCCGGCTGTCAACCGCCGGCTCAACACTGTGGATGAAAGCCTGGCGGAAGCGTTCGGCCGCTTCCCACGCCTGTTCCGGGGTGGGCTCGGAGGACCGCGCCGCGGGATCGGCATCCTTGAGATCGGCATGCTTCAGGGCGCTCTCGAGCAGGGCCTCAGGGATCCCGCACGGCGCGATCAGACCGTGGAATGCCTCGCTCTGCGCGTCGTCGATGCCCTGGAACGGGGAGTCGGACGCGGCTGAGCGTCAGGACACCGCCTGATGGGGACGGCAACGATCCTCGAGTGAGGCATCACCCAGCCAGTCCTGAGGCTTGGTGAACACCTCAGTGAGCAGAGCCTCTCTGGACCCGGCCTCGGCCTTGAAGCCGTACTCCCAGCGCACCAGGGGCGGCAGGGACATGAGGATGGATTCCGTACGGCCATTGGTCTGCAGACCGAAGATCGTGCCGCGGTCCCAGACCAGATTGAATTCCACGTAGCGACCCCGGCGGTAGAGCTGGAAGTCGCGTTCCCGATCGCCGTAGGTCAACGGCTGACGTTTTTCGACAATCGGGGAATAGGAGGGGAGAAAAGCGCGTCCACAGGCTTGCCCGAGGGAGAACAGCTGCTCCCAGCCCAGCGGACAGGATCCCAGCTGCGAGGAGATGGCCGCGGCCGGACCGCCCTTGTCCTGGCCCTTGTAGAGCAGTCCGTTGGAGTCCTGATAGTCGTAGAAAATGCCGCCGACCCCCCGGGTCTCATCGCGATGCTTCAGGAAGAAGTACTCATCGCACCAGGGCTTGAAGACCTTGTGCAGATCCGGATGCACCGAATCACAGGCCGCCTGGTGGGTGCGATGGAAATGACGGGCGTCGTCGAGGAACGGGTAATAGGGCGTCAGATCAGCACCGCCACCGAACCACCACACCGGGCCGGCCTCGAAGTAGCGGTAGTTGAGGTGAACCGTTGGGATGTAGGGATTCCGGGGATGCAGAACCATGGAGGTTCCGGTGGCGAACCAGGGATGCCCTTCGGCTTCGGGCCTCTGCTTGAGGATCGAGGGAGGAAGCTGGTCTCCCTGCACCTCGGAGAAGTTCACGCCTCCCTGCTCGAACACGCGTCCCTCACGCATCACCCGGGACCGGCCCCCTCCGCCCTCAGGACGCACCCACGACTCCTCGACGAAACGCCCCTCTCCATCGAGGGCCTCCAGGCCGGCGCAGATCTCGTCCTGGAGGCCGATCACCATGGATCTGGCCCGGTCGCGGGAATCGGCAGGCGGACGCTCCAGCGCAGCCTGCGGGGCTCCAGACGCCGGGCTCCCGGAACGACCGAGAACGCGTTGAAGCAGGCTGCGGACCATGGAAGTGACGGGTTCGGATCTGTGAACCTAAACAGCCCGGGTGAGGCCCCGACAAGATCCCGACAGGGACTGTCACGCAAGGCCACCCCTAGGATCCGCTCGCATCAGCTCTGAACATGGTCACGGCGGAGCAGGCGGTCAGCTGCCTGGAACAGGTGAAGGATGCCGGCAGCGGCCGACCGGTCATGGAGCTCGGCTGGATCGATCAGGTGCGCGTCGCGCCTCCACGGGTGGTGTTCCGGTTGATGCTGCCTGGATTCGCCCAGAGTCAGCGGGAGCGGATTGCCAGCGAAGCGCGCACTCTGCTCACCCAGCTCGACGGCATCGAAGAGGTTCAGATCGAAGTGGGACAGCCTCCCAGTCAGGGGGGGATCGGCCAGGCCGGACATGGTCAGCCGGCGGAGCGTCAGCCGATTCCAGGCGTGCGGCAGGTGATCGCCGTGAGCAGCGGCAAAGGCGGTGTCGGCAAGAGCACCGTTGCGGTGAACCTCGCCTGCGCCCTGGCCCAGCAGGGACATCGCGTGGGACTGCTCGACGCCGACATCTACGGCCCCAACGTACCCACCATGCTGGGTGTGGCGGACTGCACCCCGGAGGTGCAAGGCAGCGGTGATCAGCAGCGCATCATCCCGATCGAAAGCTGCGGCGTGGCCATGGTGTCGATGGGGCTTCTGATCGACGAGCACCAACCCGTCATCTGGCGGGGTCCGATGCTGAACGGAATCATCCGACAGTTTCTCTATCAGGCCGAGTGGGGGGAACGGGACGTCCTGGTGGTGGATCTGCCCCCCGGAACGGGCGATGCCCAGCTGTCTCTGGCACAGGCCGTTCCCATGGCGGGCGTTGTGATCGTGACCACGCCGCAGCAGGTCTCTCTGCAGGATGCCCGCCGGGGTCTGGCGATGTTCCGCCAGCTGGGAATCCCCGTGCTTGGCGTGGCCGAGAACATGACCGCCTTCATCCCTCCGGATCTGCCCGACCGCCGCTACGCCCTGTTCGGCAGTGGCGGTGGGGCCACCCTCGCTCAGGACTACGACGTGCCACTGCTGGCTCAGATCCCGATGGAGATGCCACTGCAGGAAGCAGGCGATGCCGGCCGGCCGATCGTGACCAGTCGGCCTGATTCCACCAGTGCCCAGGAGTTCCGACAGCTGGCCGAAGCTGTGTTCCATGCGGCCTCCCTGGCCGACACGGTGGGGCAGCCGACCTGAGGATGTTCAGCACCAGCCGCGGCCGACGGGGGAGACAGCGGGAATGGGTGCTTTGGGGTGTTCCGTTGGCGATGGTGGCGGTCGCGGGCGTTCTGATCGCCAGCACGCAGCGTCAGGCTGACTATGCGAACTGGTATCAGCACTGGGTCACAGCAGCCGTGGGCACGGTGATCGCGCTCATGCTCGAGAGGCTTCCCCTCAGCCGGCTGCGACCTCTGCTGATTCCGATCTACATCCTCACCGTGGCCAGCCTTGTGGCGGTGCGGCTGATCGGCACCACCGCCCTCGGAGCTCAGCGCTGGATCAGCATCGCAGGGGTGCATGTGCAGCCCTCGGAGTTCGCCAAGATCGCCGCCATCCTGCTGGTGGCCGCCGTGCTGGCCCGTCACCCCGTGGAACGACCGGTGGATCTCCTGCGACCACTCGGTGTGATCTCCGTCCCCTGGCTGCTGGTGTTCATCCAGCCGGACCTGGGCACCTCTCTGGTCTTCGGCGCTCTGATGCTGACCATGCTGTATTGGTCCGGCATGCCGTTCGAGTGGCTGGTGCTGCTGCTCTCACCGCTGATCACAGCCCTGCTCTCCGGGCTGCTGCCCTGGGCCATGGCGGCATGGATTCCCCTGATGGGAGTGCTGGCCTACTCGGCTCTGCCCTGGAAGCGGCTGGCAGCCCTGATCACCGTGACCATCCACGGAGCCATGGCAGCAGTCACCCCATGGCTCTGGATGCATGGCCTCAAGGACTATCAACGCGATCGTCTGGTGCTCTTCCTCGATCCCGCCAAGGATCCACTCGGCGGCGGTTATCACCTTCTGCAGAGCACCGTGGGGATCGGTTCGGGAGGACTCTTCGGCAGTGGCTTCCTCCAGGGGCAACTGACCAAGCTGCGCTTCATCCCTGAACAGCACACCGACTTCATCTTCAGCGCTCTCGGTGAGGAGACCGGATTCATCGGCTGTCTGCTGGTGGTGATCGGATTCGCGCTGCTGATGGCCCGGATGCTGCAGGTGGCCCGCGCCGCGCGCACCGATTTCGAAGCCCTCGTGGTGATCGGCATCGGCACCATGGTGATGTTCCAGGTCGTGGTCAACATCTTCATGACCATCGGTCTCGGGCCTGTCACAGGGATCCCTCTTCCATTTCTCAGTTACGGACGCTCAGCGATGGTGGTGAACTTCATCGCCCTCGGCCTCAGCCTCTCCGTTCTGAGACAGAGCCGATCGACGTCGGCAGGTCACTGGTGAGCGGAACCAGCTTCAACGACCTGCGCCGGCTGCTGGCCAGGGACCAGGTTCATGGCACCTGTGATGAAACCGGCGTCCGGCGGCTCTGGTGGGCCGCCCTGGAAACGCTGCAGCAGGAACTGCTCAGCAACGGACGTTCTGGCGGTCTCTGGCTGGCCGCACCACTGCCGGCGCTGTATGAGCCGGAGCTGCTGCGCCACCTGAATGGATGGGTCTGGGCTCCGGAGAGCCTCGACCGTCTCGCACCGGGTCAGACGGCGCTTCCGGCCGCCGGTCGGGAGGCGTCGTTCGAGCAGGGCTCGCACTTCCAGCGACTGCCGCTTCAGGACAGCGATGGACAGGATCCGTTCCTGCTGGTCATCACGCCGACGCTGCAGCTGGCCCTGGCGCTGATCGGAGATCCCGGACAGCGTCAGCTGCTGATGCGCAGTGATCCGGAGACCCTCTCCGACGCGCTCGCGCTGCTGGGCCATCGCTTGCAGCAGGAGCACCCGCTGCAAGCGGAGACACTCGCCGAGAAACTGGCCGACCTCGGGCCGCTGCACAGTGATGACGAGCTGCAGCAGCGCTTCTGGCCGAGACTCGCCGAGCGGCTGGCCACCACGGCACCGAGCCTCACCCTGCAGACCTCATCACCGCAGGCCTCATCACCGCAGGCTGTGCCGGACGCCAGCGACCGGGAGGATGACCTCAGCCTGCTGGAGGCTCTGACCCATGAAGTGCGCACCCCACTGGCGACGATCCGAACGCTGATCCGCTCCCTGCTGCGTCGCAGGGATCTGCCCTCGATCGTTCAGGGCCGTCTGCGCCAGATCGATGTGGAGTGCAGTGAACAGATCGACCGCTTCGGACTGATTTTCCACGCCGCCGAACTGCAGCGTCAGCCGCAGGAAACCAGCCTGGCCAGAACCGACCTTGAGACGATCCTGCGATCCCTGGCTCCGGGCTGGGGTGATCAGCTGGAGCGCCGGGGCATTGGCCTGGTGCTTGATCTGGAGGCTGACCTGCCTCCTGTTCTGAGTGATCCCCGGCGGCTGGAGCCGATGCTCGGAGGCCTGATCGATCGCAGCGGTCGAGGACTGCCGGCGGGAAGTCAGCTGATCCTGCTTCTGCGGGCAGCCGGAGCTCGCCTCAAGCTGCAACTGCTTGTGGAATCAAGCGATCAGTCGCCTCCCGGCTCTGAGGGGAGTGCAGCGGACGGTGACACGACTGAGCAGGTCGGCCCCGTGCTCAGCTGGGATCCGACCACAGGAAGCCTGCAACTGAGCCAGCAGGCCACCCGACAGCTGCTGGCCAGCCTCGGAGGTCGATACCACGCTCGCCGCGAACGGGAGCTGACGGTGTTCTTTCCAGTGGCCGAGGAGAACGGCTGAAGCCTCCGGGATCCCTTTGTTGACTGGTGTGAAGGTTGCTGTCCCAGCGCGGATCCTGGCCTGCTCAGAGTGCTACTTTCCAGCCGTATCGGCCCGTCTGGAGTCCTGCAGCCAATGACAGCATCGGCGTTGAACGGTCAACTTCCACAGAACATCGGCAGCACCGGCGGTCTGCTGAATTCCGCTGAGACCGAAGAGAAATACGCAATCACCTGGACCAGCAGCATCGCTCAGGTCTTCGAGCTGCCCACCGGCGGTGCCGCGACGATGAACGCCGGCGAAAACCTGATGTATTTCGCGCGCAAGGAGCAGTGCCTTGCCCTCGGCACTCAGCTGCGGACCAAGTTCAAGCCCCGGATCGAGGATTACAAGATCTACCGGATCTTCCCCGGTGGAGACACCGAGTTCCTGCATCCCAAGGACGGCGTCTTCTCCGAGAAGGTGAACGAGGGTCGCGCCATGGTGGGTCACAACCCTCGCCGGATCGGCCAGAACACCAACCCTGCCAACATCAAGTTCAGCGGTCGCAACACCTACGACGCCTGATCGCGTCCCGACGGCAGAGCCGTCGCCCGGAGGGATCCCCCTTCGGGCAGGTGCTGCGAGGATGCGCTCATGTTCAGTCCTGATCGCGCCGCCTTTCAAAAGGCCGCAGACTCCGGCGCCAATCTGATTCCACTGGCCCAGAGCTGGCCAGCGGACCTGGAGACCCCCCTCACCACCTGGATCAAGGTGGGAGCAGGTCGTCCCCCCGGAGTGCTGCTCGAATCCGTGGAAGGTGGTGAAACACTGGGCCGCTGGAGTGTGATCGCCTGCGATCCGTTGTGGACAGCATCCGCCCGCGGTGACCGGCTGACCCGTCGGTGGCGTGATGGAGCGTCAGATGTCCATCAGGGCAATCCCTTTGACGGCTTGCGTCACTGCCTGTCTCCGTACCGGTGCGCGAATCTGCCTGGGCTGCCTCCACTGGGACAGCTTTACGGCATGTGGGGCTACGAGCTGATCCACTGGATTGAGCCCACCGTTCCGATTCATCCGCAGGACGACACCGCACCAGCGGATGGCATCTGGATGCTGATGGACGGCATCTTGATCTTCGATCAGGTCAAACGTCTGATCACGGCGGTGGCCTACGGCGACCTCAGCGGCGGCTGCGACGTGGAGGCCGCCTGGCAGTCAGCTCTGGCGCGCATCGCCGACCTGCGACGCCGCATGGATGCCCCCCTGCCGGCGGTCGCACCTCTCCAGTGGAGCCCGAACGCGGATGTGCTGCCGGACGTGAGCAGCAATCGCAATCGGAGCGACTTCGAAGCGGCGGTGGAATCCGCACGGGAGCACATCGCCGCGGGGGACGTGTTCCAACTGGTTCTCAGTCAGAGGCTGGAGGCATCGGTCCCCCAGTCACCCCTGGAGCTGTACCGGAGCCTGCGGATGGTGAATCCGTCTCCCTACATGGCTTTTTTCGATTTCGGAGACTGGCAGCTGATCGGGTCCAGCCCGGAGGTGATGGTGCAGGCGGAACCAGCGGCGGATGGGATCCACGCCAGCCTGCGGCCGATCGCCGGCACGCGTCCCAGAGGACGGAACCCGCTGGAGGACAGGGAACTGGAGGTGGAACTGCTGGCAGACCCCAAGGAACGTGCCGAACACGTGATGCTGGTGGATCTCGGACGAAATGACCTGGGACGGGTCTGTCAACCGGGAAGCGTCACCGTCAAGGATCTGATGGTGATCGAGCGCTACTCCCACGTGATGCACATCGTTAGTCAGGTGGAGGGGCGCCTGTCACCTGAGCACGATGTGTGGGACCTGCTGATGGCCGCCTTCCCGGCCGGAACCGTGAGCGGGGCCCCGAAGATCCGGGCGATGCAGCTGATCAACGATCTCGAACCGGATGCGCGCGGTCCGTATTCCGGGGTCTATGGCTCGGTGGATCTTGCCGGCGCCCTGAACACCGCCATCACGATCCGCACGATGGTTGTGCGCCCCGGCGAACAGGGCGGCTGCCGGGTGAGCGTGCAGGCGGGGGCTGGTGTGGTCGCTGATTCGAAACCCGCGGCGGAGTATGAGGAGACACTCAACAAAGCCCGCGGCATGCTCACAGCGCTGGCCTGCCTGAATCCGCTCCCGTCATGAGCGATTCACTGCTGCTCAAAGGCTTCGAGGTGGAACTGTTCACCGGCCGCCCGAACGGTGAAAACGTCGGTGTCGCCACTGAGGTGGTGCGGGACCTTCCTGATTTCGTCACGGAGCCGGATCAGCGGAATCTGGAATACACAACAGCGCCGATCGCGGACTACGCGCTTCTGACGGAGGCGCTGCTCGCCCCCCGAAGGATCCTGCGCACCTGGCTCGCCGAGCGTGGACTGACGCTGCTCCCAGGCAGCACCCTCAGCCTCGGGGACCCCAGCCGTTTTGAGCGCTCCGATCCGGAGAACCCGTATCACGCTCTGATCGAGAACAGCTACGGCACCCGGGTGGTGACCGCCAGCATCCACATCAATCTCGGACTCACTGACCCTCAACTGTTGTTCGCAGCCCTGCGGCTGGTGCGCTGTGAAGCCGCCCTGCTGCTGGCCCTCAGCGCGAGTTCACCGTTCCTGGGAGGTCAGCTCTGTGATCACCACTCCCAGCGCTGGCAGCAGTTCCCTCTCACGCCCGGCAAGGTGCCCCTGTTCCTTGATCACGACCACTACAAGCAGTGGGTGGAAGAGCAACTGGCCATCGGATCGATGCGCAACGAGCGACACCTGTGGACCTCCGTTCGCCCCAATGGCCCCCGACGGCCCTACGACCTCAATCGGCTCGAACTGCGCATCTGCGACCTGGTCACCGATCCGGCCGAACTGCTGGCGATCACCACCCTTCTGGAACTGCGGGTGCTCAGCCTGGCGAGGCACCCCGAGCAGCTTGATCCACTGCAGAGCAGCAGCCTGAGCCCCGATGAACTGGCGGAGCTCGCCGATGGCAACGATGCTGCGGCGGCGCAGCTCAGCCTCGATGCGGATCTGCACCACTGGAGGGATGGGGCTCCTGTGCTGTGCCGCCGCTGGATTCAGGACCTGATTGAAAGCATCACCCCCCTCTCCGAAGAGCTCGGACTGCACCAGCGACTGCTGCCGCTCGAGGGTCTCCTGGCGAGCGGGAATCAGGCGATGCGCTGGCGTGAGGCCCATGCCCGCGGCAGCTCGATCGCTGATCTGCTGCGTGCCGGCAGTGATGCCATGGAGCACCAGGAGCAGCTGCTCCACGAACCGAGCCCCGCTTTGGGATGATCATGGCCAGTCACCCGTCCAGCGGAGCTTCGATGCCCCAGTCCACCGCCCAAGCTCCCGACGGCGAACAGCCCAGGGCCAGCGGTGGAGGCCAAGGAGCTGGCCGCCTGCTGCAGAACCGCCTTGAGCTGGTGGAGGACCTCTGGCAGACCGTGCTGCGCAGTGAGTGCCCGCCGGAGCAAAGCGAAAGACTGCTGCGTCTCAAGCAGCTCAGTGATCCCGTGGCCCTGGAAGGTCGGGACGGGGAGAGCACCAGCGAAGCGGTCGTCGAGCTGATCCGGGCGATGGACCTCTCCGAGGCGATCGCCGCGGCCAGGGCTTTCTCCCTCTATTTCCAGCTGATCAACATCCTCGAGCAGCGCATCGAAGAGGACAGCTACCTCGACAGCCTCAGGCCCAGCTGGAGCCAGCAACCCGATGCGGGTGATCACTTCGATCCCTTCGCACCACCCCTGGCCAGCCAGACCGATCCGGCCACCTTCGGCGAAGTGTTCGAGCGGCTCCGCCGGATGAATGTCCCACCCGGCCAGGTGGAGAACCTGCTGCAGGAACTCGACATCCGGCTGGTGTTCACCGCTCACCCCACCGAGATCGTTCGCCACACCGTTCGTCACAAGCAGAGGCGTGTGGCCCATCTGCTGCAGCGGCTGCAGTCGGACCTGCCGATCGCCCGTCAGGACGAGGAGAATCTGCGGCGCCAGCTGGAGGAAGAGATCCGGCTGTGGTGGCGCACCGACGAGCTGCATCAGTTCAAGCCGACGGTTCTGGATGAGGTGGACTCAACCCTCCATTACTTCCAGCAGGTGCTGTTCGCGGCGATGCCTCAGCTGCGGCGACGACTCACGTCTGCTCTGAGCCGCCACTACCCGGATGTGCAGTTCCCCCAGGCATCGTTCTGCACCTTCGGCTCCTGGGTTGGATCGGACCGGGACGGCAACCCTTCGGTGACCCCGGAGATCACCTGGCGCACCGCTTGCTACCAGCGCCAGCTGATGCTCGAGCTCTACATCGGCTCGGTTCAGGCGCTGCGCAATCAGCTCAGCATCTCGATGCAGTGGAGTCAGGTGGCGCCTCAGCTGCTCGAATCGCTGGAAATGGACCGGCTGCGCTTCCCGGAGGTGTACGAGGAACGGGCGGCCCGCTACCGCCTGGAGCCGTACCGGTTGAAGCTCAGCTACATCCTCGAGCGCCTGGAACTCACGCTGGTGCGCAACAACCAGCTCTCGGAAGCGGGCTGGCAGACCCCGCAGGAAAGCCCTGCCCAGGCTCAGGACGGTCTACAGGGCAATGAGGCCCTTCACTACACCTCGATCGATCAGTTCCGGAGCGACCTTGAACTGATCCGCAACAGCCTGGTCTCCACAGAGCTGAGCTGCGAACCCCTGGACACCCTTCTGCACCAGGTGCACATCTTCGGGTTCTCGCTCGCCAGCCTTGATATCCGTCAGGAAAGCACCCGTCACAGCGATGCGATCGATGAGCTGACCCGCTACCTCCAGCTGCCCAAGGCCTATGGCGCCATGGAGGAAAACGAACGGTTCTCCTGGCTGCTTCAGGAACTGCAGACGCGTCGCCCGCTGATCCCCGCCGCGGTGGAGTGGTCGGAGCCCACGGCCCAGACGATCGCGGTGTTCCGCATGCTGCATCGCCTCCAGCAGGAGTTCGGGCAACGGATCTGCCACTCCTACGTGATCTCGATGAGCCACACGGGCTCCGATCTGCTGGAGGTGATGCTGCTGGCGAAGGAGACCGGCCTGGTGGATCTGCAGGCGCAGCAGGCTTCGCTGCTGGTGGTGCCGTTGTTCGAGACGGTGGAGGATCTGCAGAAGGCCCCCGCTGTGATGGAGAGCCTGTTTCAGACCAGCCAATACCGCGAACTGCTGCCCGCGGTCGGCGTCCAGGGACAGCCGCTGCAGGAACTGATGCTCGGCTATTCCGACAGCAACAAGGATTCAGGCTTCCTCTCGAGCAACTGGGAGATCCATCAGGCCCAGATCGCCCTCCAGGAGCTGGCCAGTCGCCATGGTGTGGCCCTTCGGCTCTTCCACGGCCGTGGCGGATCGGTGAGTCGCGGCGGTGGACCGGCTTATCAGGCCATCCTTGCCCAACCGAGCGGCACGCTTCAGGGACGGATCAAGATCACCGAGCAGGGCGAGGTGCTCAATTCCAAGTACAGCCTGCCGGAGCTGGCCCTCTACAACCTCGAAACCGTCACCACCGCTGTGGTGCAGAACAGCCTGGTCACCAACCAGCTGGATGCGACACCCAGCTGGAATCAGCTGATGAGCCGTGTCGCGACCCGCTCCAGGGAGCATTACCGGGCTCTGGTGCATGACAACCCGGATCTGGTCGCCTTCTTCCAGCAGGTCACTCCGATCGAGGAGATCAGCAAACTTCAGATCTCCAGCCGCCCGGCCCGCCGTAAGAGCGGAGCGCGCGATCTCTCCAGCCTGCGAGCCATCCCCTGGGTCTTCGGCTGGACCCAGAGCCGGTTCCTGCTGCCCAGCTGGTACGGCGTGGGAACGGCTCTCGCCGCCGAGGTGGATTCCGATGCTGAGCAGCTCGATCTGCTGCGTCGCCTGCATCAGCGCTGGCCCTTCTTCCGGATGCTGGTCTCCAAGGTGGAGATGACCCTCTCCAAGGTGGATCTGGACCTTGCTCATCACTACATGACCAGCCTGGGCAATCCGGAGCAGAGGGAGGCCTTCGAAGCGATCTTCCAGTCGATCGCGGATGAATACGCCCTCACACTGCGGCTGGTGCTGGAGATCACAGGGCAGCAACGCCTGCTCGGAGCCGATCAGGCGTTGCAGCTGTCCGTCGACCTTCGCAACCGCACGATCGTGCCCCTCGGCTTCCTGCAGGTGGCCCTGCTGAAGCGCCTCCGCGATCAGAACCGTCAACCACCCATCAGCGAGGCACCTGGAGTGCCGGAGGACCGGCGCACCTACAGCCGCAGTGAGCTGCTCCGCGGTGCTCTGCTGACCCTCAACGGCATCGCCGCCGGCATGCGCAACACAGGCTGAGTCTCCTTGCTTCCGTTCTTCCAGCAGTCCTCAACCCCCCAGCTTCCGACCGGATACCGGCTGGAAACTGTTGAGCCTCCCTCTGCTGCTGCGATCAACCAGCTGCTGGCCTCCTGCCAGGAGAGCACCCATGCCGAAGCTCTCTGGCCGCAGGCTCTCGCCCGCAGCCTCTGGCATCTGAGCATTCTCGAGGAATCCAGCGGTGAGCTTGTGGGCTTCGTGCGGGCCACAAGCGATCTCGCCCTCAACGCCAACCTCTGGAATCTCTCGGCGCGGCCTGGCCCGGACCAGGGGGTGTTGCTGACCGTGCTGGTGCACCGAGCCCTGCACATCCTCCGCAGGGATCTGCCTGGATGCAGCCTTTCGGTGTCCGCCTCGTCGATGGCGATCGAGTCGCTTCAGTCGTGCGGTTTTGTGATCGACCCGAGTGGAATCCGAGCCATGGGCCTGAGGCTTCAATCACCTCAGACCTGATATGAACACGAGCATGGAGGGATTCGAACCCCCGACCCTCAGAACCGGAATCTGATGCTCTATCCAGCTGAGCTACATGCCCACTGAACGGCCTGAGCCGCAGCAGGAGAACGACCCGGAGGCCGCTCCATTCCAGGTACCTTACCCACAGACCGCTCCCGGACCCATCCGGCTCCACAAGCTCCATCTGCAGGGGTTCCGGAACCACACGGCGCTGCAGCTGGAGCTGAACCAGCCGCGGCTGCTGGTGATCGGCCCGAACGGCATCGGGAAGTCCAATCTTCTGGAGGCGGTCGAACTGCTCGGGAGCCTGCGCTCCCATCGCTGCAGCAGTGACCGTGACCTGATCCAGTGGAACGCCTCGAGAGGAGTGCTGCGGGCGGAGGTGGGAGACGGTGATCGCTTGGAGCTGGAACTGCGGCGCAGCGGAGGACGCCTGGCCCGCCGCAACGGCAAGGTGCTCGACCGGCAGCTGGATCTGATCGGCCCCATGCGCTGCATCGGATTCAGTGCGCTGGATCTCGATCTGGTGCGGGGTGAACCGGCCCTGCGACGGCAGTGGCTGGATCGGGTCGTGCTGCAGCTCGAACCCGTTTATGCGGAGCTGATCAGCCGTTACGGCCGTCTGCTGCGGCAGCGGAGCCAGCTCTGGCGCCAACGCAGCAACCGCGACAGGACAGGACTGGAGGCACTACTGGATGCCTTCGACATTCAGATGGCGCTGGTGAGCACCCGCATTCACCGGCGCAGGCTGCGGGCCCTGCGGCGTCTGGAACCGATCGCCTGTCGCTGGCAGAGCCATCTCAGTGCCGGCAGCGAACAACTGCATCTCAGTTACCAGCCCGGCAGCCGACTGGACGAGGAGGAAGCGGAGGAACCCTGGCGCCTGTCGATCGAGGAGCAACTCCGGCAGCAGCGGGAGGAGGAGGAGCGGCTGGGCAGCTGCCGGGTCGGCCCCCACCGCGATGAAGTCGCGCTGCTGCTCGGCGACAGCCCCGCTCGTCGCTTCGGCTCAGCAGGACAGCAGCGATCGCTTGTGCTGGCCCTCAAACTGGCGGAGCTTGAGCTGGTCACCGATCTGTGCGGGGAACCCCCGCTTCTGCTGCTGGATGACGTCCTGGCGGAACTCGATCCCCAGCGTCAGCGCCTTCTGCTGGAGGCGGTCGGCTGCCATCACCAGTGCCTGATCAGCGCCACGCACCTCGACGGCTTCGACGGAGGCTGGCGTCAGCAGGCTCAGATCGTCGGAGAAGAAGAGCTGAACAGCGCGGCTCACATCGGATAGTCTTGGCGACTCTTTTCTGAATTCCGCCTGATGGAGCAGACCCTGTCTGACCTGCATCCCAACCCGGGATGGACCGACACCAATGGCCAACCCACCGACATGGTCGGCAAACATTGCATTCTCGAGCTTTACGACTGCGACAAGAGTCGGCTCGACGATGAAGCATTCCTGAGAACCACCATCACAACCGCAGCGAAACGTGCTGGTGCAACCCTTCTCAATCTCATCACCCATCGATTCGAGCCCCAGGGTGTGACGGGCCTGGCCCTCCTGGCTGAATCCCATATCTCCATCCACACCTGGCCGGAGACCGGCTACGCCGCCGTCGATGTCTTCACCTGTGGTGACCACACCATGCCCGACCGGGCCTGCCAGGTGCTTCGCGAGAAATTGCAGGCCGGCAGCCATGCGCTCAAGAGCTTCCTGCGAGAGACGCCATCCGCTGTGGCGACGGATCTGAGGACTCCCATCGGGCTCAACCGCTGACGGGAACCCTGTTGAGCTTGCCGCTCACCAACCCCTCAAGATCCAGGCTCACCGAGGTGAATCCCAGGTTCAGCAGCGTCGGCACGAGGCTCGCTTTATCAGCCAGCCTCAGCAGATCCTGAAGACGGTCCCTGGGCACTTCAATCCGTGCCGCCAGTCCCTGACTGCGGACCCGCACGCGGGTAAACCCGTTCCTGATCAACCATGCTTCTGCATGACCCACCCGACGCAAGCGCTCGGCGGTGATGCTCTCTCCATAGGGGAATCGGGAGGCGAGGCAGGGCTGAGCCGGCTTGTCCCACCAGGGGAATCCAAGCGCGTGCGACAGACAACGGATGGCTGCCTTATCGATCCCCAGCTCCGCCAAGGGAGAACGCACCCCCGCTTCCTGAGCGGCCCTGATTCCGGGGCGATGGTCTCCCAGGTCATCGAGGTTCACCCCGTCCACCACCTGGGCAGAGCCCGCCGCCGCCGCAATCGGCTGCAGATGGCTGTGCAGTTCCCGTTTGCAGGCGAAGCAGCGATCCATCGGATTGCTGCTGTAAGCCGGGTCGTCCAGCTCCTGGGTCGCACACTCCCGATGCCGGATCCCGATCCAGCCGGCCTGCAACCGTGCCTCCTCCAGCAGATGGGGGGCCAGTGCCGGCGACACCCCGGTGACGGCAAAGGCCCGCTCGCCCAGCTGCTCGTGGGCGATGGCAGCCACCAGCGTGCTGTCGACACCGCCTGAATAAGCCACACAGAGCCCGGGTGATGGCGCCATCCAGGCGCGCAGCTGCTCCAGCAGGTCGGCCTCTCGGGTCGGTAACGGCTCCTGCAGACGGAACATCAGCTTCTCAACCCGGTCGATCTCGGTAGGCTCCAACCGTAAGAGCCGACTCCATGCCCCGAAGCATCGGGATCGTCACCGCCGCCGACAGCCGTGAACGCAGCCATGGTCAGCTGCACATCTACGACGGTGAGGGAAAGGGCAAGAGTCAGGCCGCCCTCGGCGTGGTGCTGCGGACCATCGGACTCGGGATCTGTGAACAACGCCGGACCCGCGTTCTGTTGCTTCGGTTTCTGAAGGGTCCCGGGCGTGCCTACGACGAAGACGCCGCCATCGAAGCTCTGCAGCAGGGTTTCCCCCATCTGATCGATCATCTGCGCACCGGGCGCGCCGATCACTTCACGGCGGAAGAGGCCACGCGCTTCGACCGGGACGAAGCGGAACGCGGCTGGGTGATCGCCAAGGGGGCGATCGCCAGCGCGCTCTATTCCGTCGTGGTCCTCGATGAACTGAATCCTGTCCTGGACCTGGGACTGCTCGACATCGAGGACGTCGTGAGAACCCTCAGCAAGCGTCCCAGCGGCATGGAGGTGATCGTCACAGGACGGGCTGCACCCGCACCGCTGATCCGTGGTGCGGACCTGCACTCCGAGATGCGGGCCCACCGTCGCCCCGGGATGGAGGACGATCGGGTGATCCCGCTGAACATGAGCAGCGGCATCGAGATCTACACAGGCGAAGGGAAGGGGAAATCCACCAGCGCCCTTGGCAAGGCCCTTCAGGCGATCGGACGCGGCATCAGCCAGGACAAGAGCCACCGGGTTCTGATCCTTCAGTGGCTGAAGGGCGGCACCGGATACACGGAAGACGCGGCCATCGCCGCCCTGCGCGAAAGCTATCCGCATCTGGTGGATCATCTGCGATCCGGACGGGATGCCATCGTCTGGCGCGGCCAGCAGGAGCCGATCGACTACGTCGAAGCGGAGCGGGCCTGGGAGATCGCTCGGGCCGCCATCTCCAGCGGTCTCTACAAGACCGTCATCCTCGACGAACTGAATCCCACCGTGGATCTGGAACTGCTGCCCGTTGAGCCGATCGTGCAAACCCTGCTGCGCAAACCGGCCGAAACGGAGGTGATCATCACAGGACGATGCAAGAACCCGCCTGCTTACTTCGATCTGGCCAGTGTCCACTCCGAGATGGTGTGCCACAAGCACTACGCCGAGCAGGGAGTTGATCTGAAGCGCGGCGTCGACTACTGAGCCGGGTCAGTACCGGGCCATGGTGGGGTCCACCTGCTGGGCCCAGGCATCGATGCCCCCCTCGACGTTGCTCGCAGGAATTCCCTGCTGCGACAGAACCTCCACGGCCTGCGCGGAGCGCCCACCAAGCTTGCAGTGCACGAACACGCGGCAGCCCGCTGCGAGCGAACGCACCTGCTCCATGGCCTCACCGCTGCGAATCGTGGCGAGAGGAATCAGATGGCTGCCGGCGATGACCGCAACATCGGCTTCGGACTGATTGCGGACATCGATCAGCACCACATCCTCGGCGCCGGAATCAAGCAGCTCCTTGAGCGCGGTGACGCTGATGCTGTCCATGGGGGCAACCTCGCCGCGGCAGAACTGGCTGTAGTCAATCAGGCCCTGGACCGCCGGCCGGTCCGGATCCCTCTCCAGGCGCAGCTCCCGGAAACGCATCGACAATCCATCCACCACCAGCAAACGACCATCGAGCGGATCCCCGATGCCCGTGATCAACTTGATCGTCTCGGTCGCCTGAATCAGCCCCACCAGTCCGGGCAGCACTCCCATGACGCCGGCCTCCGCACAGGACGGCACCTCACCGGCAGGCGGCGGCTCCGGCAGCAGGTCCCGATAGTCAGGACGCCCCGGCCCACGGTTGAACACACTGACCTGGCCATCGAAGCGTTGGACGGAGCCGTAGACCAGCGGCTTGCCCAGCAGCACGCAGGCGTCATTGATCAGATACCGGGAGGGAAAGTTGTCCGTGCCATCGCAGACGACGTCATACGGACGGATCAGCTCCAGGGCGTTGTCGATGGTGAGCATGACGTCGTGGACCTCGACCCGGCAGTGGGGATTGAGATCAGCGATGCGATGAGCCGCCGAGCGGGCCTTGGACCGACCGACCCAGGCACTGCCGTGAATGACCTGCCTCTGCAGGTTTGAAACCTCCACCACATCGCCATCGACGATGCCGATCGTGCCGATTCCCGCTGCCGCCAGGTACAGCAGAAGCGGTGATCCAAGGCCGCCGCTGCCGACGCACAGCACCGACGCGCCCTTCAACCGTTCCTGCCCGGTCCTGCCGACCTCCGGCAGGATCAGATGCCTTGCGTAGCGCTGCTTCTCGTCCGCAGACAGCGCCGGATGCTCTTGAGGAGTGGTCATGGCACTTCGGGGAGCCGATCACCGCAACGAGTGTCCCAGACCTCGATCGGAACCTCCCGCACGCGGCGATCGGCAGCCAGCCACCAACCCTTCAGATCGCCATCCCCCGAGAGGATCAGCACGAGAGACCCCGGGATGCCCCAGTGCCGATCACGGGGGGAAGGTTCCGCCGAACCCCTGGGATGGGAATGGGCCACCCCCAGCACCTGCTGACGGTGTTGCCTGGCCCAGCGCTGCGCCGCCAGCTGCTCCCGCGGATCCAGGGTGAAGCGCTGATCTCGAGCGGATCGCGGCAGCCAGACATTGCAGCAGGGCCAGACCTGTTCCAGACGCCAGAAACCGTGTTGTGAACAGCTTCCGATCAACAACGCACACCCCTCATCAGGTTCTGCGGCGGACAGCGACCGACGGAGAATCGTGAGGCATCGATGATCGAAGCCCAGCATGGATGGCGAGATCGGGAACTCACCGATACGCTCTGCTGACGTTGTTGCGGATTCCGCCAATCCCATGAGTAACGCCGTCTCCGATCTGAAGGATGCCGTCACTGGCGAGACTCCGGTTGTGGACGCTGCCGCATCGGCATCCCCGGAGGACACCACCTCCTTCGCTGAGCGCTACAGCGAAGTAATCGGCAAGGTGAATGAAACCCTTGACAAGGTGGATTGGAACCAGATGGGTCGGATCGGCAAGATCGCCGGAATCTTCGCGGCCGTCATCGTTGCTCAGATCCTGATCAAGGGAATCCTCGACACGATCAATCTGCTGCCGATCGTTCCCGGTCTGCTGGAACTGCTCGGCCTCGTGGTGGTCGGACAGTGGAGCTGGAAGAACCTCACCACCAGTGACAAGCGCAATGCCCTGGTTCAGCGCATCCAGTCCCTGCGTCAGGAATACCTGGGCTGATCAGCTCAGAGCATCCAGCGGATCAGTCCCTGCAGGCTGGCTCTCGCCTGACTGACATAGGACCCACCGAACAGATTCGCGTGGTTCAGCAGGTGATACAGGTTGTAGATCGCCACCCGGTCTGCTTCCCCTGGGCGGGGAGGCAGAACCGTCCGGTAGGCCTCCCGAAACTGCCTTGAAAACCCGCCGAACAGGCTGGTCATCGCCAGGTCGACTTCCCTGTCGGCCCACCAGGCCGCGGGGTCAAAGATCGCCCCACGACCGTCGGAGAGAACCCCGGCATTTCCGCCCCAGAGATCGCCATGCACCAGAGCAGGCTCTGCCCCGTGGTCATCCAGCCGTGCTTCCAGCTCACTGAGAACCCTGTTCAGTTGGTCGGGTGGACATCCGCAATCCCCGAGCAGGGCCAGCTGGGGGCGTAACCGAAGGTCGACGAAGCACGCTCCCCAGCGCTCTCGCCAGCCTCCGGGCTGGGGCCCGGCACCGATGAAGCCGTCGCGATCCCAGCCGAAGCGTCCGGGGGAGACACGACCGGAATGCTGATGAAGCAGCGCGAGACCGCGACCGAGCGTCTGCTGATCGGATCCCTCCAGATCCATCCACGGCATCAGCAGAACAGCGCCACCGGAGATGGACGACACCGCCAAAGGCCGTGGCACCAGCAACAGCGCCTCATCGGCATGGTCGTGCAGAGCGGCGAGTGCCTCGGCCTCGACCTCGAACAGAACGAGCGCGTCAGCGGGGCCGCTCTTGGCGAAGAGACGGCGTCCATCGGCAAGCTGAAGGCGGCTGGCCTGGTGGATGCAGCCGCCCCCGACGGGTGTCACGGCCTCGATCGTGGCTCCTGCCAGCGCCCCCCCGGGGGAGACCAGGCCCTGCAGCAGCTGCTCGTTCATCCCCGACCGAAGCCAATGCTTGCCAGCATGGATCGGATCGCTTCCGCACCTTGGCCCCAGACGGAGTGATCGTCATCGGTGGAGGCATCGCCGGCCTGACGGCGGCGTGCCTGCTGGCCCATGAGGGCGTGCCGGTGACCCTGCTGGAAGCCCATCACCAGACCGGAGGCTGTGCCGGAACGTTCCGGCGTGGACCATGGACCTTCGATGTCGGCGCCACCCAGGTGGCCGGGCTGGAACCCGGGGGGAGTCATGCCCGTCTGTTCCGACATCTGAACCTGCCGCTGCCGGAGGCTGACATCCTCGATCCCGGGTGCGTGGTCGATCTCGCCGACGGCAGTCCGCCGATCCATCTCTGGCATGACCCGGAGCGCTGGCGGCTGGAGCGTCAGCAGCACTTCCCCGGGAGCGAACGCTTCTGGGCTGTCTGCAACACGCTTCACCGCAGCAATTGGGCCTTCGCCGGCCGGGATCCTGTGGTGACACCCCGCAGCCTCTGGGACCTGGGTCAGCTCCTGGCAGCCCTCCGACCTGCCACGCTCGCCTCCGGCCTGTTCACAGGCATGACGATCGCCGACCTGCTGGTGCTCTGCGGATGCGGCGAGGATCAGCGGCTGCGGCGGTTTCTGGATCTGCAGTTGAAGCTTTACTCCCAGGAGCCGGCGGACCGGACCGCCGTGCTTTACGGAGCGACGGTGCTGCAGATGGCGCAGGCGCCTCTGGGGCTTTTCCACCTGCGGGGATCGATGCAGGTGCTCAGCCATCACCTGGAGGAGGCGCTCGTCCGCGACGGCGGCAGGCTTCTGCTCCGCCATCGCGTCACGGGCCTGCAGCGACACGATGGCGGCTGGCAGGTGACGGTCACAGCTCCGCAGCAGAGAACGTTGCGGCTGGAAGCACAGGACGTGATCTGCAGCCTGCCGCCCCAGTGCCTGCCGGATCTGATTCCGAGCGATCAGTGGCCAACCGGTTACGAAAGACGTCTGAACGACCTGCCAGAGCCGAGTGGTGCACTGGTGTTCTACGGCGCCGTCCGGCGCGAGGCGTTGCCGGACTCCTGCCCGGGACATCTGCAACGGGGTAGCGAGCATCCGGGTTCACTCTTCGTCTCGGTGAGCCGAGCGGGGGATGGACGTGCCCCCGAAGGAGAGGCCACGGTGATCGCCAGTGTGTTCACCCCGACCGCCGACTGGTGTCGTCTGGCTGAACCCGCCTATCAGCAGCGAAAGCAGGAGGCGCTGCAGAGCATCCGCGGCGAACTGGAACGCTCGCTCCATCTCCGGCCGGACGTGTGGCTGCATGCCGAGCTGGCCACACCACGAGGCTTCGCCGGCTGGACAGGCCGTCCGCGCGGCATGGTCGGGGGACTGGGGCAGCACCCAAGCCGCTTCGGACCGTTCGGTCTGGCGGGACGCACTCCGATGCAGGGGCTCTGGCTCTGCGGAGACAGCTTGCATCCGGGGGAAGGAACGGCCGGAGTGAGCCTCTCAGCCCTGAATGCCAGCCGTCAGCTGCTGGCGGAACGCGGAAAGCACCTGATCATCAGGGATTGACCTCGGGAGCCGTTCGGAGAAACTCCGGCCTGAGGGCCTGGGTGCGCTCGAGTTCCTGTCGCAGCTGCGGCCAGTTGTCCCGGAGCACAGCCTCTTCCAGTTGCTCAAGGCTCCATCGATAGGCGGCCAGTCCCTTCAGAACCGCCTCCCGGTTGCTGGACGCCATCGCCACGCCGAGATCCGGGTTTCCACCGCCGACGCGGCTGGTGTCGGCAAATCCACTGGACGCCAGGGCGATCGCGAGCTGTCGGATCTCCGGGTCCCGTTCCTCCCCTACAGCCCGCAGCAGAGCCGCACTGACCAGCACGGGCAGATGGGAGATGAGAGCGACCGCCTGATCATGCTGAGCGGCACCGGAGGTCAGCCAGTGGCAGCCGAGATCTCGGGCGACCGCTTCGACCACCGCCAGCGCATCGGGATCGGTCTGAGCATCAGGCGTCGCGATCCAGGGTCTGCCTTGGAACAGACCGGCCAGGCCGGCCTCGACCCCGGCTGCCGCGGTCCCTGCCATCGGATGACTGGCCACGAAGCGTGGATGCCGGCCGTTCCAGGCCTCGAGCACAGGCTTCTTGACAGATCCGACGTCGGTGATCACGGCATCCCGCGGCAGAGCCTCCAGCAGGGCGGGATCCGGGTTCAGCAGCAGAGGAATCGGCAGCGCCAGGATCACCAGATCACAGCCGCTCAGGCAGGCAGGATCCGTGCTCACCGCCGACACCAGCCCGCGGGCCAGAGCACGCTCAGCCGTCGCCTGACGATGCACCAGACCCTGCACCCGCCAGCCGCGACTCTGCAGATCGAGGCCGAGCGATCCGCCGATCAGACCCAGACCGACCACACCCGCCTGTGCCGCCATCAACCCGTCCCTGTCCTGCGGTCATGTTGATCGATGGATTGCAATGCGCCGTGGCGGATGGAAACCCTGCGTAGGGTTCCCAGATGCTGGAAGCTCAGGCTCACCAACAACTCAAGACGCTGCTGCGCCGCGAGGAATCGGACTGGCCTCACCACCTGACCCTCAGTCGGTTGGTGGGCCGCAGCCTGCGCCGGCGGGACACCACGCTGCTGCGGCTCTCCTCAGGCACTGACCAACGCTGGTGGCTCGGCCTCCTCGTTCCTCTGTGTCTCGGATCCCACGACGCCGTGCTGGTGATCGATCACCAACAGCGCAGGCGGCTGCTGGAGATCGAGTTACCGCGTCTGAAAGATCAGGGCTTCCGCCTGCCCTGCTGGGAGGGAGACGATGCCCCTGATGGGGACCAGCTCTGGCTTCTGGATGAAGCAGGACTGGTGCGCGCCTATCAGAACAACAGGCTGGGAACGCGTCAGCTGCTGCTGCCTCAGGTGGACCGTCTCAGCGACCGGCTCCGCAACAGCATGGCCATCCACATCGGTGTTGGGGACTGGGAAAGCCTGCGGCGGAGCCATCCCGCTGCAGACAGCGCACTGCTCGAGTGGCACAACCGTCTCAGCAGCCGACTGTTCCGCCAGGCCGCAGGGGCTGATGCACGGGTCCGCCTGCATGCCAGCGACACCCTGGCGCTGACCGACCTTCTGCGGACGATCGGTGCTTCGCCGGCGCCCTGGCCCTCCTTGCTGGCGATCGAGCAAGGCCGCTGGGCCAGCTGGGCGGAGTTGGATCACGGTCAGCTGCAGTGGCGGTGGTGTCTGGAGCCGCTGGAACCGCTGCAGCTGCTGGATGGCCTGCTGCGGGAGCGACCGGTGCTGATGCTCAGTGAAGCCGGCTCGACGGATCGACTGGAATCCGAGCTGGACGCTGCTGATGTTCAGCCTGATGTGACCGCCACGCTGCGGGATGCGGAGCTGATGGAGCCTCTGCCGGTGTACGCACCACGCCGTCAACCGCTGCCGAACACGGAGATCTATGCCCAGCATCTACTGGAACAGAGCCGCCGATTGATTCTGGGGCGATCGGGCCTCAGCGTGGTTCTGCTCGATGACGCTGATCTGAGGCGCTGGCTCACCAGTGGTCTGGCCGGTGAATTCGGCAGCCGGGTGATGGAGGAGACGACCGCCCCGGAAACCAACGGTGTGATCAGTGCCCGCTGGTCCTGGTGGCTGGAGCACCGCGACCAGCTGCCTGAACCCGATCAGCTGATCGTGGCGCTGCTGCCGATCGCCAGCCTCCGCTGTCCGCTGACGGCGGCACGGGTGGAACGCATGAAACAACAGGGCGGTGACTGGTTCCGCACCCTGCTGCTTCCAGAGGCTCTGCGCCTGATCCCTCCGGCCATCGCTCCGCTGCGACGCGGCGGTGGCCGCCTGGCGGTGCTGGACGGACGACTGCGCGGCCGTACCTGGGGAGAGCAGGTTCTGCGTTGCCTCGAACCCTGGACCCCTCTTCAACGGCTGCTGCCGGACTGAGTGGCACAGCCCGTCTAACCATCCTTAGGTTGAACGGAGGACATCGAACACCGCATGGGAGAAGCCCGCCGGCGCGCGGCCCAGGGACTGCCGCCCCGAGAACCGAAATCAACGCGACAGAGCCCCGACACCTCTCCCAGGATCGTCCCGTGGCTGCCGCTGACCCAGAACCAGACCCGAAGCTTCGTGGCCGTCACCACGCGCGGTGCCTGGATCGGGATCGGAGCCATGGTGCTGTTCTGGATCACCGTGCGCTTCATCGGTCCCGCCGCGGGCTGGTGGAGCCTTGCGGACATGCCCTGAACGGCTCTGCGTCAGCCACCCCTGATCGGAACCCACAATTCTGAAGAAAACCTTTAGCGTCGTCTCAGATAAGTCTGGGTATGTTTCCGCGTCTCGCTGAGCACTATCGCTCCGTCGTTCAGGATCTGGTCATGAGCCTGCAGGCCCTGGCCAACGGACTGAAGGACTACGGAATCACAGCCACCTGCTACTCCTGCGGCGATGGCAGGGATGGCCACGGAGCATCTTTTGTGGCGGACCTTGGGGATGGCCACATGGTGCGGTTTCTGGTCTCTGACTTCGGGATCAGCTGGGTGGAATCGCGCAACGGTCGCGAGCTGGTGAAACTCGAAGGCGCTGAAGCGATTCAAGAGCTTCAGCGCATGAGCAATCTTCTCCACCAGGGGCATGGAAGCAGGGCCGGCAGCAGCCCGATGACCACCGCCGAACCGCTCTGATCGTCGGACCCCGACGATTCAGGCCGCAGCCTCGGCGTCCTTCGCGTCAGCCTTGCGGTCCACTCCGGTGCGGGCTGCCGCAGCGATCGGGCGCATGGAATTGGCCGTCACCTCCGACCCCTCCGTCAGTTTCTGACGCACCAGTTGCTCCACGGTGATCGTGGTTTCAGGGTTCTGCTCCAGCCAGGTGATGGTGTTATCGCGGCCTTGGCCGATGTTGTCGCCTTCGTAGCTGTACCAGGCACCTTTGCGCACGACCACACCGGTTTCCTCCGCAAGGTCGAGCAGACAGCCCAGCGTGCTGATGCCACGGCCGAACAGGATGTCGAACTCGGCGATGCGGAAAGGAGGTGCCACCTTGTTCTTGGCCACTTTGACCTTGGCGCGGATGCCGTACTCCTCCGTGCCCCGCTTGAGGGTCTGAATGCGGCGGATATCGAGTCGCACCGAGGCATAGAACTTCAGCGCATTGCCGCCCGTGGTGGTCTCGGGGTTGCCGTAGGTGACGCCGATCTTCAGGCGCAGCTGGTTCAGGAAGATCACCGTGCAGCCGGACTTGCCGATGTTGCCGGTGATCTTCCGCATGGCCTGACTCATCAGACGGGCCTGGCTGCCAACGGCCAGATCTCCCATCTCGCCCTCGATCTCAGCCCGTGGAGTGAGAGCGGCGACCGAATCGACCACAACGATGTCGACGGCCGCGGAACGCACCAGCTGATCGACGATCTCCAGAGCCATCTCGCCGGTGTCGGGCTGGGAGACGAGCAGGTTCTCGATGTCCACCCCGAGGGAAGCGGCATAAACCGGATCAAGAGCGTGCTCAGCATCCACGAAGGCCGCCACACCACCGCGCTTCTGGACCTCGGCGATGGCGTGCAGGGTGAGCGTGGTCTTACCGGAACTCTCAGGCCCGTAGATCTCGACGACACGACCCTTGGGATAACCGCCACCGAGCGCAAGATCGAGAGTGAGCGCACCTGTGGAAATGGTTTCCACCCGCATGCGGGAGGCGTCGCCGAGACGCATGATCGACCCCTTGCCGAAGTTGCGCTCGATCTGACCGAGCACCAGGTTCAGCGCCTTGTCGCGCTCACCGGGACGGCCCTCCGGAGAACGGGCATCGGAGGCGGAGGATTTCATCTCTGCAGGCATGGAAACGACCTGAAGCTAAGGAACGAGAGATCCAATGCCACGGAAGCGCGGAATCGTCTCAAGTAGTACAGGCGTACGCTAACGGATCAGGGCCACTGCGCCAAGGGAGCCGCCAGATCTTCCGGCTGCAGCAGCTGAATGCCATCGGGAAGCCCCGTGCTGTCGGATGGCCTGAGATAGCCCCAGCTCACCAGCAGACAGACGAGCTGCTCCAGGCCGGGGGTGGCACGAACGGTCTCGAGGGTGGCACGACGATCCTCCAGGAAGGCTCGCAGAGGGCGCTCTCGCTGGAGCCGCAGGAGAACCTCCGGCTTCGCGCCCGCCTCCCGGCCGTACAGACGCCATGGGTGCAGTCCCAGATCATCCAGAAGTTCGGCTGTGAACGTCTCGCTCTTGGTCGTCAGCACCGCCCAGTCCGCTCCCTCGTCCACCAGAGCCCGCAACCGCTCCACCACACCTGGAAAGGGTCTGTGGAGAGCCAGCCAGCCGGAGCGATCGCGGGTGACGGCATCTGCCCGCGCACGATCCAAAGCGTCCTGCAGCTGGGGCACGCTCCAGCCCCTTCGCCGCAGCGCCTTCTCACGCTCTCCGGGGTAGTCCGCGATCCAGGCAGCGGGGTCGAGGACCTCCACTTCCGCAGCCTGAAGAACCATCTCCCAGCCGTGATGAACCCATGGCCGCAGCTGGCGGAATCGCTGAGGCACCTCTGGGGTCGGCGACTCGGACGGTCCGCCGGGAAGCAGCCGGCAGGCGCGACAGGCGCTCCACCAGTACTCCTGCATTCCGTCGACGATGACTCCGTCGAAATCGAAGACGAGGAGAGGTCTGTCCGTCATGACGGAAAAACTGGGCCGCTAGGATTCGAACCTAGGAATGGCGAGACCAAAACCCGCTGCCTTACCACTTGGCGACGGCCCAACGATCCGGGCGATTCCGCATACGGACGCCGCTCCGGCTTCCCAATAGTTACACATAACAGGCTCACCTTCGTCAATCCTTGCCGCTGGTCACGACACACGTCGGAGGTGTCGTCAGGGGGGAAACACCCGAAGCCGGCAATGGTCAGCCTGACCGAACACATCGCTGCGCAGCCTGTAGCGACTGACGAGATCCGCCTGCATGCGGCGCACCCGTTCGCTGCGCGGCAGCAGTTCCACCGGGCGCCCCTCCGGCATCACCACCTGCTCCACAGCGAGCCGGCACTCCTCGAGACCTGCCAGCTCATCATCCTGTCCGCCAGGTGGCGTGACCGCCTCGGGCTCCTGCGGCACATCCCGGCGCAGGAGCAGCCGTTCCAGAGCCCTCTCCACCTGAGGAAGGCTGTCGGATTTGATCACCAGAATCGGCACCCTCAGGTCCCGGGCCTGGCGCCGCAGGCTGGGCTGTCGCCCGAGGCCCTGACGGATGCTGAGCACGACATCGGCTTCCGCGAGGTCCTCAACCACCCGCACAGGCCAGCGATGGCGTCGGCTCGCCTCATCCACCAGTCGGGACGTGATGCCACAGCAGATCACCTGGAGGTCCTCAGTGGCGACAGGACCGTTGTCCACCTCGGACGCATCGCTTGCCATCAGGGGCCCTGGGACAGACCGCAACTCCGGGTTCGGCATCGGGACCGCCGCCAGCGCCGGACGCCGATGCGGGCGGTTCTCCTCCGGCTCGTCGACCAGTCGCAGGGAGCCGTCAGAGGCGAGCTCCCGCATCTGAACGCGGGGCTGCTGCCCCCGGAGCAACTGATCGACTGTGGCCGCCACATCGGTGTGCACCGACCAGCGGTGGCGGCTGTGCATCTCCACCGCAACCGGGAAGGTGGGCTCGGCCGCCCGCTCCAGCACCGTCTTCTGACTGCGGCGTCGGCGGGCCTCGTCATCACCGAGGGTCACCGACTGAATCCCACCCACCAGATCGCTGAGGGTGGGGTTCTTGATCAGATTGGCGAGGGCATTGCCATGGGCGGTGGCCACGAGCATCACACCCCGTTCAGCGATCGTTCGGGCCGCCTGTGCCTCAAGCTCCGTGCCGATCTCATCGATGACGATGACCTCGGGCATGTGGTTCTCGACAGCCTCGATCATCACCTGGTGCTGATGTTCCGGACGCGTCACCTGCATGCGGCGGGCCCGGCCGATGGCGGGGTGGGGAATGTCGCCGTCGCCGGCGATTTCGTTGCTGGTGTCGATGACGACGACACGCCTCTGCAGGTCATCAGCCAGCACCCTGGCGATCTCCCTGAGAGCGGTGGTCTTGCCCACACCCGGCCGTCCCATCAGCAGAAGGGACTGGGCACTGTCGAGCAGGTCACGGACCATCCCCACCGTTCCGTAGACGGCGCGACCGACACGGCAGGTGAGGCCGACCACCTCTCCCTGACGGTTGCGAATGGCGCTGATGCGATGGAGTGTGCGTTCGATCCCGGCCCTGTTGTCGGCACCGAAACGACCCAGCCTGGCCACCATCGCCTGAAGGTCGTCTTTGGTGAGACAGGCTTCGCCGAGCGCCAGGGCACGACCGGGATAGCGGGCTTCCGGAACCCGCCCGAGATCCAGCACCACCTCCAGCAGCTGTTCCCGGCGTTCGGGCGACTGCAGGGCCTCGCGGACATCGTCCGGCAGACGTTCGAGCAACCGGTCCAGGTCGTCAGTGATCCGCTGAGTGGTCATGGCGGTGGATCATGACCGCCTTCTAGCAGGATCGCCCGCCGGCCGGGCGGCGGATCCAGGGCTGCACCAGGGCTTCAGCCTGATCCAGGGCCAGGCGTCGCCCCTCAGGCCACTCGCGCAGCGGCTCTCCACGGTCACGGGCCGCCTGCAGCAGGGGCAACAGCTGACTGCGGGCCATTCCGCCGAATGCGATTCCTGCCGGACGCTCTTGGATCCCGAGATGTCCGAGGGTTGCGGCATTGGTTCCCCCAGCGAGCTGGAGGGGCCCCGGAGGAGCGATCGGAATCATCTGGCGCCAGAGCTGGACGGCAGCACGCGCAGTCCCCGCACCGACATCACCACTCATCGGACGGCCATCAAGCTGCCAAAGGGGCAGAAACCGATGACGCCGGAGAGCGGCGTGGCGCTGCCAGAGCTCACGGCTGAGGTCGTCCGGGGTGAGACCGTGACCCTCCAGACCGCAGCTCACCGCCAGGCGCCGCAGGGAAACCCCGGCCGCGGAGAGACGCGAGAGCAGAACGGAGAAGGCGTCTCCCCGGCCTGGTGCTGTGTGCACCTCCACGGCATCCGGGCGGATCTCCTTCAACAGATCCACCATCGCTTCGAGGCCGATCCGATGGTCATGCTCCTCGATCAGCCCCAGCGGACAGGCCGGCAGACAACGGCCGCAGCCGTAGCAACGCCCGGCCGCGATGCCCCCGGAGCTTGAGATCGCTTCCGCGGGGCAGACCCTCTGGCAGGGACGGCTGCAATCCTCCGGACAGCGCCGCGGATCGAACCAGGCCTTGCGGAAGTGGGCATCGGACCCATCGCTGAGGCTGACCATCAGCCAGGGACTGTTGGCCGACCGCCCCTGAAGCCAATCGAGACCCTGACGAGCCGCCCTGACCACCGCTGGATCAGCGGCGACATCAATGCAGTGCACCCCCGCGAGACCGTAAATCGCGCAGAGATCGGCGATGGCCGGCAGATCCTGATTGCTGGCTCCGCAGATGAGCTTGACCCAGCGGCCCTCGGCCAGGGCCCGCTCGGGACTCAGCTGCCGAGAAGCTCGCGCATCGGCTGCCATCGCAGACTCCTGGCTCCTCCCATCTCCACCACGATGCGCAGTCGCGGCTCGCGGCGGCAGAGATCACAGAGAGACAGCAGCTCCGAACGGGAGAGCACCTGGCCCTCCAGCAGCCAGAGAGCGACCTGTGCATCACCGTCAAGCAGATCACCCAGCTGAGGCACCACCTCCTGAACCTCGCCGACGGCGGCACCGCGGCCGACGCTGTGATGGCCGAGATGAGGAGGACGGATGCCGTGCTTCTGAGTCAGGAAAACCTCCGGATCCCCCAGACCCCGTGCCGAGGAGAGGCGGGTTCGGTAGCCGGCGCCGCGCAGACGACGGAGCAGGCGGGTTTCGGCACCACCCTCGAGAGGGGCGTGAACCGCAAGACATCCGCTGGCTTCGAGGTCACGGCGAAATCCCCGACCGGTGAGAAGCAGGGGCATGGCTGGTCGATGTCTGAGGGGGAGTCTGGCAGGAGGGGGAGAGTTCAGGGAAGGCAGAAGGGCAGTGATGTATGTTTTTTGTTTGTTCTGCATTTCTGTGCCCGTCCGCTAGCCGGGCCTCCAGGACGCGGAACGGATTCGGCGATAGCGCCGGATCTCCAGGCCAGTGCGGTCACCCACATTGCGTGAGGACCGCCGGGAAACTGCCCACCCGCTTCGGCGGATCGACAAGTCCCAGCCTCGCTGAAACCGATCGCTAGCTCCATTCGGATCCACGCATTCCCCGGAGTGCTGCGCGATCCGAACCACGACTGCGTCACGTTGATCAGCACGTCAAGCCCCGACCGGTTCGCCGGGCGGTGGCTGTTCCCGCTGGCGTTTTTTCCCTCCCATGTCCATCGGCATTCTCGGGAAGAAGCTGGGTATGTCCCAGTTCTTCGACGAGCAGGGCAGAGCGGTCCCCGTCACCTTGATCGAGGCCGGTCCCTGCCGCATCACACAACTCAAGAGCGATGACACCGACGGCTATGCCGCGGTGCAGATCGGCTTCGGCGAAACCCGCGAGAAGCTGATCAACAAGCCCTCCAAGGGTCATCTCAGCAAATCCGGCGACGACCTGCTTCGTCATCTGCGCGAATACCGCGTGGATGCCGTTGACGGCCTGGAGCTGGGTGGATCCATCACGGTCAGCGATTTCGAAGCTGGCCAGAAGGTGGATGTCAGCGGTGACACGATCGGTCGCGGTTTCTCCGGTTTTCAGAAGCGCCACGGTTTCAGCCGCGGCCCGATGACCCACGGTTCCAAGAACCATCGGGAACCGGGTTCCATCGGACCCGGAACCACGCCAGGACGCATCTATCCGGGCAAGAAGATGGCCGGTCGCTACGGCGGCAAGAAGATCACCACCCGCGGCCTCACCATCCTCAAGGTGGACAGCGACCGCAATCTGCTGGTGGTCAAGGGCTCCGTACCGGGCAAACCCGGCGCTCTGCTCAACATCCGACCCGCGGTGCGGGTGGGTGCCAAGCCCGCCAACGGAGGTAAGAAGTGATGGCTGATTGTGTCGTTCGCGACTGGCAGGGCAAGGAAGCCGGAAAGGCGACCCTGGACCTGAAGGTGGCCAAGGAGACCACCGCCGTCGATCTGATGCATCGGGCTGTGCTGCGACAGCAGGCCCATCTCCGCCAGGGCACCGCCAGCACCCTCACCCGCTCAGAGGTGCGTGGTGGTGGCCGTAAGCCTTACAAGCAGAAAGGAACAGGTCGGGCACGACAGGGCTCGATCCGCACCCCTCTGCGTCCTGGTGGCGGCATCATCTTCGGACCGAAGCCGCGCACCTACAACCTGGCGATGAACCGCAAGGAACGTCGCCTGGCCCTGCGGACCGCGCTGATGTCCCGCATCGAGGACATGACGGTGGTCAAGGACTTCGGAGCTTCTCTGGAGGCCCCCAAGACCAAAGAGATCATCGACGCCCTCTCCCGTCTCGGCATCGCAGCTGACGCCAAGGTGCTGATCGTGCTGACCACGCCGGCCGATGTGGTCCGACGCTCGGTGCGCAACCTCGAGAAGGTGAAGCTGATCGCCGCGGACCAGCTCAACGTCTTCGATCTGCTCCACGCCAACGCACTGGTGCTGGGTGAGGACGCTCTCGCAACCATCCAGGAGGTCTACGGCGATGACTGAGCGTTTCCAGGGCCGCCTGGCGGATGTCATCCGCCGGCCGCTGATCACCGAGAAGGCGACCCGTGCCCTCGAGTTCAACCAGTACACCTTCGAGGTGGACCACCGCGCCGCGAAGCCCGACATCAAGGCTGCCGTCGAGCAGCTCTTCGATGTGAAGGTCACCGGCATCAGCACCATGAACCCTCCCCGGCGGAGCCGTCGGATGGGTCGCTTCGCCGGGAAGCGTTCCCAGGTGAAGAAAGCCGTGGTGCGCCTGGCGGAGGGCAACTCGATCCAACTCTTCCCTGAGTCCTGAGGGGTCTGAAACGTCATGGCAATCCGTAACTTCCGCCCTTACACCCCCGGCACCCGCACCAGGGTGGTCACCGACTTCAGTGAGATCACCGGCCGCAAGCCGGAGCGGACCCTGGTGGTGTCCAAGCACCGTCGCAAGGGCCGCAACAACCGCGGTGTGATCACCTGCCGCCATCGCGGTGGCGGGCACAAGCGTCTCTACCGCGTTGTCGATTTCCGCCGCAACAAACACGGCGTGACCGCCAAGGTGGCTGCGATTCACTACGACCCGCACCGCAACGCCCGTCTGGCGCTGCTCTTCTACGCCGACGGCGAGAAGCGCTACATCCTTGCTCCAGCTGGAGTTCAGGTGGGCCAGACCGTGGTCTCCGGTCCTGATGTACCGATCGAGATCGGTAACGCCATGCCGCTTTCCGCGGTGCCGCTGGGCTCCAGCGTGCACTGTGTCGAGCTCTATGCCGGCCGCGGTGGTCAGATGGTCCGGACCGCAGGGGCCAGCGCTCAGGTGATGGCGAAGGAGGGCGATTACGTCGCCCTCAAGCTGCCCTCCACCGAGGTCCGCCTGATCCGCCGGGAGTGCTACGCCACGCTCGGCGAGGTGGGCAATTCCGAGGTCCGCAACACCAGCCTCGGCAAAGCCGGCCGACGTCGCTGGCTGGGGCGTCGCCCCCAGGTGCGAGGCAGTGTGATGAACCCCTGCGACCACCCTCACGGTGGTGGTGAGGGCCGGGCACCGATCGGCCGATCCGGCCCGGTGACCCCCTGGGGCAAACCCGCCCTCGGTCTCAAGACCCGCAAGCGGAACAAGCCCAGCAACCGATACGTGCTCCGGAAACGTCGCAAGACGTCCAAGCGGAGCCGTGGCGGACGCGATTCCTGATGCCAACCATCGTTTTGCCGCTTGCTTAAACCGCTATGGGACGTTCACTCAAAAAAGGCCCGTTCATCGCTGACAGCCTGCTTCGCAAGGTTGAAAAGCAGAACGACAACGACGACAAGTCCGTGATCAAAACCTGGTCACGGGCCTCCACGATCCTGCCGATGATGATCGGTCACACCATTGCCGTTCACAACGGCAAGACTCACGTGCCCGTCTTCATCACCGAGCAGATGGTGGGGCACAAGCTGGGGGAGTTCGCTCCCACCCGCACCTTCAAGGGCCACATCAAAGACAAAAAAGGAGGCCGCTGACGCCATGACCACGTCAACCCCCACGGCCCCCATCGCCCAGGCGCACGGCCGCTTCATCCGAGGCTCCGTGTCGAAGGTGCGCCGTGTGCTCGATCAGATCCGGGGTCGCACCTATCGCGACGCCCTGATCATGCTCGAGTTCATGCCCTACCGCTCCACCGGACCCATCACCAAGGTGCTGAGGTCCGCTGTGGCGAATGCGGAGCACAACCTGGGTCTTGATCCGGCTTCGCTGGTGATCTCCAGCGCAAGTGCCGACATGGGCCCTTCCATGAAGCGCTACCGGCCCCGGGCCCAGGGTCGCGCCTACCAGATCAAGAAGCAGACCTGCCACATCAGCATCGCTGTGGCAGCTCAGACCGATTCCTGACCCCCGAGGACTCTGACCCAATGGGACACAAAATCAACCCAACCGGTCTGCGCCTGGGGATCACCCAGGAACACCGGTCCCGCTGGTACGCCCCCAGCAAGAGCTATCCGGCCCTCCTCCAGGAGGACGACCGGATTCGCAAGTTCATCCACAAGAAGTACGGCTCAGCCGGCATCAGTGATGTGCTGATCGCCCGCAAGGCCGACCAACTCGAGGTCGAGCTCAAAACCGCTCGCCCCGGCGTCCTCGTCGGTCGCCAGGGCAGCGGCATCGAGGACCTGCGCTCCGGCATCCAGAAGACGGTCGGGGATCAGAGCCGCCAGGTTCGGATCAACGTCGTCGAAGTGGAGCGCGTGGACGGCGATGCCTTCCTGCTGGCTGAGTACATCGCCCAGCAGCTGGAGAAGCGGGTCGCCTTCCGGCGCACCATCCGCATGGCTGTCCAGCGCGCTCAGCGCGCTGGCGTCCTCGGCCTGAAGATCCAGGTGTCCGGTCGCCTCAACGGCGCCGAGATCGCCCGGACCGAATGGACCCGCGAGGGTCGTGTCCCCCTGCACACGCTGCGGGCGGACATCGACTACGCCACCAAGGTTGCCAGCACCACCTACGGGGTGCTGGGAATCAAGGTGTGGGTGTTCAAAGGGGAAGTGCTGGGCGATGAAGCCCCGCAGATCCCGGTGGGTGCCACCCCCCGCCGCAGGGCCAGCCGTCGGCCCCAACAGTTCGAAGACCGCTCCAACGAGGGGTGAACAGGAGGCCTGAACCATGCTGAGTCCAAAACGCGTCAAATTCCGGAAAATGCAGCGAGGCCGCATGCGCGGCG
>ERZ802822.37-NODE-37-length-92979-cov-9.112936_pt1 | contig 92979 bp, 75 predicted proteins | sample MGYA00345649_ERZ802822 | MGnify/ENA primary metagenome ERZ802822 (study PRJEB30503, sample SAMEA104212359) | marine metagenome | biome: Westerlies Biome; feature: [SRF] surface water layer (ENVO:00010504) within the epipelagic zone...; material: water... | reverse complement strand
ATTGCTCGCTTCTTGGAATGGACGGGGGCGTCTGTTGATCGAGAATACTATTTTAACGATGCCGGCCGCCAAATGAGGGTATTAGGTCAAAGTGTACATGCCCGATACCAGCAGTTATTAGGTCAGTCCATTGAGCTACCAGAGGGAGGCTACGAGGGTGCTTATATCATTGATATTGCCCAAGGAATTGTTGACCAGTACGGCAAAGAGTGGGAAGGAAAGGATTGGGAGGCGTTCAAAAAAGTAGCCCAAGAAGCCATATTTACGGACATTAGCCAGACTTTGGAGCGAATGAATATTCATATGGACAGTTTCTTTAATGAATTTGATTTATATGAGAATGGAGACATTGAGAAGGTGCTGGCAGCGCTAAAAGAAAAAGGCTTGGTCTACGAAGCGGATGGGGCAACGTGGTTTAAAACCACTGAGTTTGGAAAAGAAAAAGATACTGTTTTGGTAAAAAGTACGGGAGAGCCAACGTATCGTCTACCCGATATTGCCTATCATGCCAATAAATTAGACAGAGGCTACGATGAATGTGTGGACGTATTTGGTGCCGATCATATTGCAACTTACCCAGATGTATTATCCGCATTACAAGCACTGGGTTATGATGAGCAACGAATACGCGTTATTGTCTATCAGTTTGTGACCTTAGTCAAAGACGGTCAACCATTTAAAATGAGTACACGAAAAGCTAATTTTGTGACATTAGACGAATTAATGGATGAGGTAGGTTCGGATGTGACCCGGTTTTTCTTCTTGATGAGGTCTCCAAATACTCACTTGGAATTTGATATAGGGCAAGCCAAAGAGGCAGGCGAAAAGAACCCAGTATTTTATCTTCAGTATGCGCATGCACGCATTCACAGTATCCTACGTAAAGCGGAAGAAGAATATGGCGCTCCTCCAGAATCCCCAACCCTTGAGCAGTTAAAACCATTGGTTCATCCTTCGGAATTAACCCTGATGAAAACACTCTTTAAATTACCTAAAGCGATTGCAGGAGCCGCTGACGCCAATGAACCCCATCGGTTAATTAATTACTTGAATGATGTGGCGACCGACTTTACCTCTTTCTACCATGACTGCCGAATTATGGGTGTAGAACAAGAATGTGCACAAGCTCGAGTTCTTTTGGCGAGACAAACCGCTAGGGTTTTATCTAATGGATTAGGCATTTTGGGTATCCATGCGCCGGAACAAATGTAAGGCCACTGTTCAGGATTAGTATACTTAGATTGTACCGTTACCCCAGCAGTGCAAAGGCTACAATACCTTTCGTTTCCACCCGGTCTATGGTGAAACCCGCCCCTTTAAATAGGTTTTTAGATTCTTCATAGGTCCAAAAATGTAAGCCCCCCAAGGAACTGGATTCTTGAGCAACTCTTCCTAACCAATGGCTACTTTTTAGAAGATACATGATAAAAAAGCGGCCATTAGGTCGTAATACTCTCCGGATTTCAGTAAGTACCTGAGCGGTATTGGATACTTCGTTTAAGGTCCCCCCCATTGCAACTAAATCGAAGGTATCACTAAAAAAGGGTAGTTGGCGGGCGTCGGCTTGCAATAAAAATAGGTCAACTTCTTCGTCCACCGCTTTTTCACGAGCTTTTTTGAGCATGGGAAGGGAAAGGTCGAGTGCGACTGTTTGTGCGCCAGGCTCGTAATCTTGTAGGCTTCTTGCATAAAAGGCCGTGGAGCAGCCGACATCTAATATCTTTTCCCCACCTTTTGGCTCGGTCCAATCCAGCATTAGTTTTTTTTCCTCTTCTAAACTAAAATCTTCCCCGCTTAGTAAACCTATAGAGCGTCTTCTCCATAGATCCTCATACACTTGAGCAGTAACGGGTACATGGTTGGATAGTTGAGCGAGGGTATCAAACGTTCTTTTATTTTCAACGAGTTGCACAATATTACGGTCAATAGAAAAGAGCCGCCCATCTTCCGCACAAAGAGATCCATTAAAAGGGGTACCTAGGCGTGCAGCCTCTACTGGTAGTTCTAAAGAAAGGCGTTCATTGTGTGGTGCACGAAGTTCCAATGACATAGCTTCTGACTGATAGTTGAAATTAGTGGATTTATTGCATTATGATTGCCGTCACTCACATAGGTATACGAGCTATGGCACTAAACGTTACGAACACACATGCCTATGAAATGAAGCTCTGAGGTACTGCGTTCACCTAACCAATCTAAGAACCTCAAGGTTACTTTTGGAGGACCAGTGAGATTTGTGTGCCTTTATCTACACTTAACATTTCAGCGGCGTTCCCTCGATTTATCCCTATTTCCATCATCCCGGAGCTGCCAACAAAAGCGGCCGGCTCACCGGGGGCCACGTCTTCAAAGGTATTAACCAGGTGATCGATCATGGTATTGCCTACATATATTCGAACTTTTCTGCGGCCAATGGTTTGTTCGATCAACTCTTCGGATATGTTGGTGATTAAGTTTCCAAAACGATCTATGTGAATTACCCATCCCTGTAAACCATCTTTATCCCCTATGGGGACAGCCCAATGGTAACTCACTAAATCACTAATGGGATCTCCCAGCTCTTCCAAGCTTACCCCTTTGGCTAGGTGAGCCGCAATGGGAGAGAATATATCGCGTCCGTGAAAGGTTCTCGATCGAACATCTCTCCAGTATTTTGGCTTGTTTAATTTGTATGCTTTGTAGCTGAATTCCTCAAAAAAAAGCGAAAAAATTCCGTTGTCTGGGCCTACAAATAGCTGATCGTTTACCTCTAAAACAATGGGGTTTCTGTCGGTTCCAACACCAGGGTCAACCACCACTAAATGAATACTTTTAGGGGGGAATAGAAAGGCGGCATTCCGAATGACCCAGGCGCCGGCCATAATATCCTGGGGGGGTATTTCATGGGAAATATCAACAAACCTTACATCAGGAGAAATTCCTAGCATGACGGCTTTCATGGCACTTACATAGTGGTCTTGAAGCCCAAAATCTGTAGTAAGAGTAATTATTTTGCTCATAGATGTACTAAGAGCGACAAGGGTTCATGGCAGCTCTAGCTATAGCTATTTAACATAACCGGCATTACCAACATTAACATCTCTTCGCTTTCGTCACTTTGTGTGGGTTTTACAATTCCTGCCTTATTTGGAGAGGAAAACTCAAAGCTTACTTCATCCCCATCGATATTTTGTAATACATCGGACAAGTACTTGGCATTAAAACCGATTTCCATGGATTCATTACTGTAATCACAATCAATGGTTTCTTTGGCTTCGCTGCTCATATCCAAATCTTCGGCGCGAATGGTCAATTTATCGGCATCTAATTGAAGACGAATTTGTCGGGTGGTGCTACTCGAGAAGATAGAAACTCGTTTGACGGTCGATAGCATTTGGTCTTTACTGATAGACAAAAACTTATCATTGTCTCGAGGAATTACCGACTCGTAGTTAGGATATTGTTCGTTTATTAAGCGAGTTATTAATTGGGTGGTACCACTCTTAAAACTTACATGATCTTGATTTACTTGTATGGTACTTAGTTCATCGGAAATACTCTTTTGAATTAATGACAAGGCTTTATCAGGAACAATAAAAGAATGTTCCTGTGCAGTGGTCATTTCAGTGGTACTATACTTAACGAGCCGGTGGCCATCGGTAGAAACAAATTGAGAGGCGTTGGGACCGAGTTGAAAATAAACACCCATCATGGCTGGCCGTAAATCATCGTTAGATACAGCAAAAAGCGTTTTGTTAATGGCCTGTTGAACGACCTCGGTATTAGTTTCAATGGTGGTTCCATCCATTAAGTCAGGCACTTCGGGGAAGTCATCGGCATTGTCACCCACTAGTTTATAGGTGCCTTTATCCGTTTTAAATAAAATATTGTTACGGTCGTCTACTTCAAAAAAGACCGTTATGTTAGGGAGCTGCCGAAGAGTTTCCAGAAGTCTTCTTGCCGGAATAGCAATAGAACCAGGCTCTTCAATATCTGCCTGAACATGTTGTATAATGGAAATTTCTAAATCGGTGGCACTTAATTTAATACTGTTCTGCTCACTCTGAAACAGAATTGTTTCTAAAATAGGCAAGGTTGCTTTATTAGGTACGGCGCCAATTACGGTGGAGAGCCCTTTGTTGAGTTCGCTACTGGATACAGAAAATTTCATAGGTGGTTGAATTATAGGGATTTATTCGACGGTTTAACGGTTGGATTGCCCTTTCCAACATATGTGCTTATACTAAGAAAATACGGTACTCTCTGCAACAAAGCACCGTTCATTTTTACGAATTCGCTTCCGTGCATTTTATATCTTTAGAAGGTGGGTATAAAACCAATAAACCGCATCATTTTGGATAGATCAACATCGCCCAGTGGCAAAGGGTTTTTTGTCGCTTTACTTCTGTTTTGTGCTCCAATGCACGTTATGTCTCAATCGCTTCACGCGAAATACGGCAGTGAATTTTTGCGAGTGGGTGCAGGGGCAAAAGCGTTGAGTATGGGAGGAGCACAAGCGGCTATTAGTCGTGGCGTTAGTGCGGCCTACTGGAACCCGGCGGGTTTGCGAACGGTTGAAGACGTGCAAATTATGTACACGCATTCTGAGCGCTTTGGAGGTATCGTGGGCTATGACTACGGATCTGTAGCACTGCCTTTGCCTCAGGATAGAGGGGTGTTGGCCCTTAGTTTTTTTAGACAAGGGGTCGACAACATCGCCAATACTTTAGATGCTTGGGACCCAAATAGAGGGGAGAATGGAGGGCCTAAAGCAAACGTTGAACAATACATTACTCGCTTCAGTGCTACTGATATGGCATGGTATATATCCTACGCTTCTGAGCAAGCACCGGGTGATTTACCCATTTATTATGGGGGCTCACTGAAATTTATTCGGCAAAAGTTAGGTCCTTTCGCGCATGCATGGGGCTACAGTTTAGACTTGGGAGCTCAAGGTAGCTGGAATGAGTGGTTTTGGGGCATTCAGTGGATAGATGCCACCACATTGCGAAAAGTTTGGACGGTTAATCAAGATCAATTTGACGGCTATGAAGAAGTTTTTGGCGCTCAAAGCCCTGAAGGTTCCGACGAATACGTCCGGCCATCTTTACGGATGGGCATAGTACGAAGTTTTCAATACAAAGAATGGGCATTCAACACAGCATTTGATGTCCTTAGCATGTTTGAGGGTAGAGAAGCCTACTACCTAAACCTAGGATCATGGAGCTTAGAGCCACGTCTCGGAGCGGAAGGGGTGTTTAGAGACCGCCTATCCTTACGCGTGGGTTTGACTGATTTATATCAAGATCCACTTTCTGGGTGGACCATGCGGCCTACCCTAGGTATGGGAGTGGAAGTCTATAAATTTGCGATTGATTACGGCTTTATGGGCTTTGCGGGTAGTGGAGCTGAGCTGGGTAGCACGCATCGTGTTTCCGTACGTCTTGTATGGGATTAACAATGAATCCAAGTCCTATACGTAAAATTGTCCTTCTAGGACCGACGGCAGTTGGTAAAACCAATCTGTCCATTGGCTTGGCAGAAAGACTTAAAACAAGCATAGTTTCGGTTGATGCCCGGCAGTCTTATCGGTATTTGGATATTGGTACCGCTAAGGCAAGTGTAGAGCAACGCAAGCAGGTCCCCCATTTTAACGTGGATAGCTTGGACCCAGTAGATTCGGATTCACCTTTTGCATTTTTAGAACGTGTTCAGCAATGGGATGCCGAACACCGCCAAGCCCATCCAAACACCCCGTTGGTTTATGTGGGCGGATCCACTCTATACCTAAGCAGTTTGATAAACGGTTTAGACCCCATGCCCAAAGCCAACCCCGCGCGCGTAATTCAATTAAAAGAGCAAGCCAGAACCGAGGGAATAGCACCGCTATATGAAAAACTCATCCGGGTTGATGCAGACTATGCTCGAAAAATGGATGGATTAAATCCTCAGCGCATTATTAGAGCTTTAGATGTGTACTACGAAACAGGTAAACCCTTTAGTTCCTTTCACTCAAATAAACCCGTCATATGCCCTAATGATACCCTTGTTTTCGGCCTTAATAGACCCCGTTCGAGTTTACATGAACGCATTGAAAAACGGGTAGATCACATGATGGAGCAAGGATTGGTAGAGGAAGTGAGGGGTTTGTTACAAAAAGGGTATTCATTAGAAAATCAAGCACTACAAACCGTTGGCTATTCAGAAATAATTTCGCACTTTAATGGAGAATTAAGCCTTGAAGAGGCCGTTGAGAACATCAAAACTCATACTAGGAGATATGCAAAAAGGCAGGACACATGGTTCAGAAAATGGCCATTTATCCAGTGGTTTTATCCTGAAGAACAGACAGAGCTTGAGATACTGAATTTAATTTCAACGCAAATAGAATCTAAGTCCAACTAATAAGCATAACTACACTAAATTTTTAAAGGATACATTTAGCAGCTAAACCTTAGAAACCCTACCTTTAGGTATCATTTAAAATTATTCATTTATGTTCAAAGCAAAAGTAAACGTAACCTTACGCCCGTCTATTCTAGACCCAAAAGGAAAAGCGGCTCATCACGCCTTACAAAACTTAGGATTAACCAATATTGAAGGTGTTCGTATTGGTAAATTTATTGAGATAGATGTACAAGCCAGTAACGAAGAAGAGGCAAGAGGCATTGTAGAATCGGCCTGCAGTAAATTATTGGCAAATGAAGTAATGGAAGATTTTGAAATCCAGTTCGAATCTTAGACACGGAGCAGTACATGTATCCAAACCTAACTCATACTCTAAGCTTTTCTAACGAGGCTAGTAACGAGGGTGACTTAGAAACCCTCGCCCAAGAAGAGATTGAGGAAGCGATTCAAACGCCTTGGAGACTTATTTTATATAATGACGAGGTGCATACCTTTGAAGAAGTAATTCAACAATTGATCAAGGCATTGAAATGTGGGCGTGGTCGAGCGGAAGAATTGACCTTAAAAGTTCATAGTGAGGGTAAAGCCATTGTTTTTGAAGGTGAGTTTGAAGAGTGTTTAAAGCGAGATTATATTTTAAGAGAAATTGAATTGATAACAGAAATAAAAGGCTAATCCCAAAAGAGGCATAAAGTGGCAAGAGTTGGTGTAATTGTATTTCCAGGTTCAAATTGTGATCATGATGCATATCATGCTTTAAAACATGTGATGAATGCCGAGGTAACATTTCTTTGGCACAAAGAAACAGATGTATCCGGATTGGATATGATTATAGTTCCTGGTGGGTTCTCATATGGAGACTATCTTCGTTCAGGCGCGATTGCACGCTTCTCGCCTATCATGCAAGAATTGATCAGGTATGCCCAAAAAGGAGGCCCGGTTATGGGAATTTGTAATGGCTTTCAAATATTATTAGAAGCGGGATTAATACCAGGGGCTATGAGGCATAATGAGCAACTCAAATTTATATGTAAAGATGTGCATATACGAGTAGAAAGTACTCAAAGTATATATACCTCATCCTTACAAAAAGATCAGCTTCTGACCATTCCGGTCTCCCATGGTGAAGGAAACTATTATATAGATAACGATGGACTAAAAGAGTTACAAGACAACGATCAAGTTCTGTTTCGCTATGTAAATGCCCAAGGAGAAACCACGCCGGAAGCCAATATTAATGGCTCGATCGATCATATAGCTGGGATTACAAATAAACATAAAAATGTACTAGGCATGATGCCCCACCCCGAACGGGCGATGGAGCGTTTATTGGGTAAAGAAGATGGGAAGCACATCTTCGAATCTATTTTACAGGCATTGGCAATTGCGTGAGCGAAGTAGCGCCTCATAGAACTACATTAACCAGTGCACACGGTCAGGTGTTAAAGGGTGAGAATCTAGTCAAGCGCTATAAGAAACGCAGAGTGGTTGATGGTGTTTCTGTCCATGTGGAACAAGGGGAAATAGTAGGGTTATTGGGACCTAATGGAGCAGGTAAGACCACAACCTTCTACATGATGGTTGGCTTAATTACGCCGAATGAAGGAGAAATTTATTTAAATGAGGAGCGCCTTACTCAAACGCCCATGTATAAACGAGCGCGTAAAGGGGTCGGATACTTGGCTCAAGAAGCGAGTGTATTTAGGAATTTAACCGTTTATGAAAACTTGGCTTCCGTGTTACAATACAGGGGCTACGATAAGGTTGAAATTAAACGTCGTTGCGATGAGTTGATCGAAGAATTTTCTTTACAAAAAGTCAGGGATAGTCAAGGATATAGATTGTCGGGTGGTGAGCGCCGAAGAACAGAAATTGCTAGAGCATTGGTTACTAAACCAAACTTTATCTTGCTGGACGAGCCCTTTGCTGGAGTCGATCCAATAGCCGTAGAGGATATTCAACACATAGTCTCCACGTTGAAATCTCAAAATATTGGAATACTAATAACCGATCATAATGTACATGAAACCTTAGCAATTACGGATCGTGCCTATCTAATGTTTGAGGGTAAGATCTTAATGGAGGGTTCTGCCGATAAACTAGCCAATGATGAGAAAGCTAGAAAACTATATTTAGGAGAAACATTCACTTTGGAACGGTATGTCAAAACGTGATATAACAAATGGTTTATTTAGTAGGCTTTTTAGATTTTTACATCTAATCTTATCCAAAAAAAACAATTCTATGAAAGAAATTACGGTGCAACAGTTAAAAGAGAAATTGGCTGATAAAAGCGAAGAGTTTATGTTAATTGATGTCAGAGAAGATTTTGAATACATGGTATCCAATAATGGAGGCGAGCATATTCCATTATCCAGTCTTCAAAGTAGAGTGCACACCCTTAATCAGGATGTAGAATATGCCATCATATGTCGCTCTGGCGCACGTAGTGCTAATGCGTGTGCATTTTTAGCCCACGAAGGCTTTGAAAATGTGTACAACGTGAAAGGCGGAATGAAAGCGTGGGCAGCTGAAATTGATCCTTCGATAACAGTGGCATAGCCTACTTTTGGGCGCGCCAACCAAAAAATGGAGTGAAAAAGATTGGGTCAGCGATCGGACCAAATCACCCACTCCCCGTTTTTAAATACTTCTGGACTCACTGGCCTAACACCATGACTGTAGTCGTAGTACTCATCGTGATGTACCGTACTGTAGGGTTGAATAGGCTCTCCTGTTAAGCGATGCCATCCGTAGATAGCTACTCTAGAACTGTTTCTGTCTATATAAACCACGTCTTTTTTGTGTCCAGCTATTAGTTTAGCTTGTGTACTCTCTCGAATTCCAGGGCCTATTTCATATCCTGTTTGCTGAAGTTGGGCGTCGATTAAACTATCGTGCCGTACAAAATAAGCCCTTGATGTCATCTCATCTGTAGGTGGCATGGGAATGGGAGCTAAGCGTATGTCTGCTTGAGAATAGATCGAATCAACCACCTCTGGAGTGGGTAATCGCAATCCTAGTCGGTCTACCAATAAAAAAGCATCGGCTAACCCCAAAGGGGTTCGAATCTGAGACTCAGTATGATAATCTGGATACACACATAAAATACCATTACGAAATGAAATAGGTACTAAATACTGCTCTGAATGAGCATATCGCTCGTTGCAAATATTTAGGTCCAAATTATAAACCCCCTGTGTGTTATCTGCCTTACAAGCCACTAAAGAAAGTAGCAGTACACTCAAAAAGCCAATTCTGTTGAATAGTCGAACATAATTGTTGCTGTAGGAGATACACATGATCTGGAATAGTAAAGATACTGAATTTATGAAATGGCAGCGATCTGGTTTAACAGCTCCTGATTACTTTCCGTATTTTTGAGCACTTTGAGTAGGCCTAGCATGGATTCTTTAGGAGATTTCTTGAGTAGATATCTGCGTACCATATTCCGCTCTTCTAAGGAATCTGTTATGAATTTAGCTTCATTTCTGGTTCCGGAAGCGGTGATATTGATAGCTGGATAAATACGATCATTGGCTAACTCTCGATCTAATACCAGTTCCATATTCCCGGTTCCTTTGAATTCCTCAAAGATTAAATCGTCCATTCTTGAATTCGTTTCAACCAGGCAGGTTGCTATAATGGTCAAGGAACCACCGCCTTCAATTTTTCGTGCAGAACCAAAGATTTTTTTAGGGATTTCTAGCGCTCGGATATCTAAACCACCGGATAAGGTGCGTCCACTATTGCTTTGTATGGCATTATAAGCTCGACCTAACCTTGTCAGTGAGTCAATTAGTAGCACGGCATCTTGACCCATCTCGGCTTTTCTTTTGGCGTAACCTAGGGTCATCTCTGTGATACGTATATGGCTTTGAGTTTTGCGATCATTGGAAGACGCAAAAACCTCAGCATTTGAAGATCGTATAAAATCGGTCACCTCCTCAGGGCGTTCATCAACCAGAAGAATACTTAAGTGGACATCGGGATGATGATGCGCTATGGAGTCAGCTATTTGTTTTAATAAAACGGTTTTACCGGTACGAGGAGGAGCAACGATTAAGGCTCGTTGTCCTTTACCAATTGGCGCAACTAAATCGATCACACGCATTTCGGTATCTTGTGCCCGGTCACCTAAACGAATCCAATCAACAGGCATAATGGGGGTTTGCCGCTCAAATTTGGAGCATTTTGCCCAAGTTTCTAAACTCTGATGATTAATACTATCTACACTGGCAACATGCCGGTTACCCTGATGATCTTCTTCAAATTCTCCTTCTATAATTAAGCCTTGTCGTAAATCTAACTCCTTTACTTCATCAGGTTTTAGAAAAGGATCTTTAGGATGATAGCTGAATTCATGATCTAGTTTTCTGATGAGACCCCAGCCCTTTTCGTTAATTTCTAGAACCCCAGCAAAGCGACCCGCGATACCTTGGTTTTGGTTCCAATGAAACTTAGGAATAAAAACATGATTGGTCTTATTGTTATTATTTTTATTCCGATTCTTATGCCGCTTATTTTTATTGCGGTTATTTTTATTGTAGTTCTTTTTATTTCTAGTCATTAATAATCATTCATTGTACGTAAATACTCCAAGTTTAACCATCAAAAGAGGGCTATCAATATACTCATCGTATGTGGATGTGAAACTGAAGGGAGGAGCGTGTATAAAAGTGATGGCTCAGAAAAGGCCATCAGCAGTAGAAAGAAGTATGAAAAGATACGAATGTTTTGACCGATTACAAACGAATTCAGTATAAAAATAGAGGACTAAACAGCCGTTTAGCCCTCATAAAGGATTTTATCGGACAACAGTAGATTCGTTAATCCAGCTGTAGCAGCTATCTAAAGAGCTGTTTACCTGTACTCTTTGTCCTTGCTCATAAGCTAAAGTAAAGAATTTATCTTCGGTAGATGGGGTAACTGCCTCGTATGTTGCAAGTTGTGAATTCACGGTGTTCGTCACACTAGCGTCCACTGACTTTGCACGGGTCAAATAATCAACAACAACCCAATACACTACCTTGTCTCTAGCTTCGAGTTTACGACTCTCCGTACATGAACTAACCGCCTGCCCATAAATAGAGGCTAGCTTAATGTACGCCCGGCCAAACGCATCATCGATTGCTAATGCATCTTGTACATATCTTTTGGAAGTAGACAACTCTCCAGTACTTGAATAAACATCGGCCAACTCTAAGTTAATATTCTTTTTATCGGTGTCATTGTCAGCCATTTCTAAGGCTTGTTTGAAATAGTCGGCTGCAGCAGTGTATGACGAATTGCCCTTTTCTGTTTCTGCAAGTGTTAAAGCACTATCAAAAGTTGGATCTAATCCATGAATAAGTAAGGTTGTTTGTAGAAACTCTTCTGTCATGTTAAGATCTTCTTGTGCTTCGGCAACACATTTAAGGTCTTCAATGGATTCTGGGTTTTCTTCTAATTTGGCGCCACAAAACTCGAGCCGCTCTTCTGGAGTATTAAATAGGGACTCTAGGGTATCATCAAAATAGGTGCTTAATTCCAAGCCTGCATAAGCAGTTGCCTGATCAATCATGCTTATAACCATATCTTTTTCACCCTTCCGTACAAGGTCATCAATCACTACGCGGACATAGTACCCTTCACCAAGTAAGGTGGTTTTTTCCACATCCATATCAAACATTGCCTTGAAATCACCGTACGCCATGTTTAGGCCACCATCGATATTTTGATAATTTTCTAAAAGATATCTTCCTCTATCTTGGTAAAGTTCATATTTATCTACTTCTTCGTCAGTAAACAAAGTGAATTGCTCCTCAAAAAGACTTAGCGCGGTGTCAATATAGGCTTCACGAATACTAGGATCTTGCTCACCTAAGCCAATTTGTGTGTATATATCGATGAATTTTGGGTATTGGCTTGCCAAACTAAAACGAGGATATCCTTCCAGTTCCTTGGTTTTGCTGCAGAGTAACCATCGGCCATACATGAGAGCGAAAGGATAATCCTTATTTTTGTAATTATCTTGGAATATGGAAAAAGCGGCCAATTCATTCATCTCATAAGGAGGAGTGGCCGTGCAATCTTGTGCTTTTAAACCGGAATTTGTCAATAGTAATAACCCTACTAAGGTTGCTAGAACTTTCATGGTACGATTTCGTTAGTTAAGTCAGTGAGTTCAGTGATGAACAGCTTCTTTTTATTGTAATTTAGGTCGTAAGAACATGATTTCAGCAAGATTCACTGAAAGCCCAATAGCCCAAATATTCTCTTCAATTAGGTTACTTTCTGTGGTTCCTCTGAATCCGTATCGCACACTCACATCTATAGAAGAAGGACTGCGTGATAGTATTCCTAACCCAGTGTGCAGCCATAACGTTCTAATTTCTTTTTCTTGAATCGTTAAGTGACCACTGTCGTAAGATAATCCAGCAGAATATTTAAAACTCGAAAAAAATCTACTTTGTGCTTTTTTATAAGGATGAAACTGTGCGCCTAGACCTATACGCATACGATCTGCCATTACAGCCCCGTCATTATCGACTAAATCATTGGAATAGTCTGACCACTGCTGATATTGCCCTTCTATACTAACATTAAAACGAGTATGAGGAGCATAGCCAATACCAGCAGCATATTCTAAAGGGAGGCTCATTTCTCCTTTTTTACTGGTCAATATATTGGATAAGTCTACCGTTTTACTGCCGGATTCAATTTCTTTTTCGGTAGTAAAATCTTGTCTCAAAGTCATGCTGAAAGGGACATTTATCGTTGCCCCAACTGAAATCTTATCTTGTGTCTTGAATACGTTTCGAAAACTCCCCGCAACCCCCAAACGTTGAGAAAATGCCGCTCCACTAAGGGTCAGTTTTTGTTTTTGTTGTGAGTAAAGCGAAGAACTAAAGGAAAATGCCTCCGATGTTTCCATGCTGAAAAAAGCTACCGATGGGGCATAACCAATAGATATTTGGTCGTTTAATTTCCAACCAAAACCTATTTCGAATTTATTTAATCCACCCATTTGTTGCAGTTCTGAGTTGTATCCAACCGTATCACCATAAGACAGAAACTGCTCTTCGTTAATTATTTTTAGGTTGGAGCGGGTGACGGGATATAAACCAACGGAGACACCTAATTCACTAGATTTAAGTGGAAATAATAATTGTAAGTACCCCTTTTCAAAAAGAGCAGATTCACCCGAACTGCTGGCATTTTTTAATTGGATACTATGTAAGCCAATGCCGGAGGCTCCCTGAGTATAATAGGTTTGTGACCAAAAAGCAGGGTTCGTAAGACCGGCTACTTCCTGGTTAACACTAGTTACGCCAAATATTCCATGCGATTTGGCCGATCCGGTTTCCATTTCAACAGGATAACCGATCCCATATGCAGAGTATATGGATCCACTGGAGTACAAATTAGAAGATTGAATTTGTGCCACAAGAAGAGGAGAGCTGAGCAAAAATATCAACAGCGCTAGCAGTGCGGTCTTGTTTGAGGCCGCCCTAGGTAATGTGCATGAATTTAGTAGTATATCAAGCATTATTTTAGCTCCTCGGATTGAATTGAGTGAATAATTAACCTCGGTCGCTTATCGGGTGGGGCATCATTGCTATAAAGTATATTAGAGCCAATATAGCCCGCATTCACATAGGGATATATGTAGGAGTTTTTTATCGGATTGTTATTGTAGATTTGATCATTTAACAACCGAGTGATGTCGAATCGAAAACGCCCTTTTGCAGGATATCCATTGATAATATTATTATCTGAAAAGCCAAATTGGTAGGCTAAATCAATAAAATCTCCCTCACTCATTCTAAAGCCTGGAACGTTCAAGCGCTGCTCATGTTCTGACAAACTGGTATTCGCGCGCGTGGTATCTTCTTCCAAAACCAATTCAGCACGCACAAAATTAGCGTTTGGTAATTGCTCACCAAGACTTTTTAGATCTAGTTTTAGTACTTGTTCAAAGGTGTTATGAAGGAGCAAGCGATTAGGAATAGGGTCAACGACTTCTCTTTCTATATTATAGGCCCAATCTTGCATGCCGTATGAACTGGTATCTTCTTGTCCAATAACCAATAGTCGGCTGGTACTTATGGTGGCAAATCGGATTCGATTACTTGTATTTTTTGGAACAATAGCTAGGCCAAAATCCTCTTCAGCATACCGTGTTAATCGGGTACTATCATCATCAACATTAAATACTTCTCGATAAAAAGCATCCCAGCTACCACCAAGGGCTACATGAATGTTACCATTTGTATCTATATCGGCGTCGCTAAAGCCACCTATACGTTCAACTCCAAGGTTAACTTCGGTAGACTGTCGAAAACTAGGACCATGCCAACTGTTTTGAATTCGATACACATCAAATTCAGCGGTCGAGCTAGTATCCCCATAAATCTCATCTTCCATTAGGTGTAGTCTCATTTCAAATCTCATATTATCAAGCACGGTGTCGGTGCTGGAGGCATTGATAGAAGGCTTGAAATAGAGAGTGCTACTGACTTCTCCAAAAAGAGGGTCTTGAAAAGAGCCTAGTGCGGAGTACGTTAATTGACCTAAGTAAGGGTCAATTTCAATTAGATCGATTTGATCTATAAAAACCGTATCGACCTGTATGGCAGATTCCTGAATGAAATCTACACCAACCGTATTGGTTTCTTCACAAGCGGTACTACTTAAAAGGGCAAGTACAGAAAAAGTAAGCCACCTTTTTGAGGCAGCTTTATTTGTTAAAAACATATGATGACAGTCTTCTTTATAATTCCTATTTCGAGATTGATTTATAGTAATCCGAAAATTTAGTTGACACATCCTCAGGCGCACCTTGAATTTTCACTGGAGAAACATTCAATTCATCAAATACGCTATCAAATTCGTCCTTTAAGAAATTTCCAGTAACTACATGGTCACTGTATAGGAGTCCTAATTTCAATAAATCCACCTTACCTTCGTCAGTTAATTTGGCGATGTCTACATCGTCAGGCAAGCCAAGTAACTCTAAGATTTTCGCTGTATCTGCGGTTCCTTCGTTTTCTGGATGATGTAAATTGTAGATGATCTTAGAATTTTTGAAAATAGGTTCATCTTTGTATTTAGTTTTAACCAGAAGTGGAATAAGACCTGCGGGCCAGTCGTGACAGTGTATGATATCAGGCTCCCAACCTAGTTTCATAACTGTTTCGAGTACCCCTTTATTGTAAAAGGCTAATCGCTCCGCATTATCCGGATAAAAGGTATCGTCTTTTGGGTTTTTGAAGAGACCTTTTCGTTTAAAATACTTGTCATTATCTAAAAAATAGACCTGTAATTTTGCGTTGGGAATACTGGCTACTTTAATTTTCATACTTTCCGCAGTATCGCCTACTTCCACCTCTATTCCGGACAATCGAATTACCTCATGTAGACGGTTTCTACGGTCATTAATTGTCCCATATTTTGGTAGTAAAATGCGAATCTCAAAGCCTTTATCCTGTAATGATGCGGGCAAAAAGCGCAATAAATCCGCAGTAACGGTCATGCGTGCAAAAGGTGAGATTTCAGCGGCGGCGTATAAAATTTTCATAGTGGGTAATTATTCTTGATCGTTCATTCCGTTCGCTTCAATCACTTGATCCAATTCGTTACCCTCTTCTAGCGAATAGAAGTCTAAGAGTGTGTCCCCTCGCAAACCTAAACGTAAGGTTTCTAGAGGAATCACTTCTTCGGGTTGGATATTTCCTAAGTTCACGTTAGAGCCGTATTTACGGATAAACCATACTTGTTGCTCTTTTTTGGGTGCTTCAAAAAGCAAATGTTTGGGAGGAATTTGATCGGTAATTTCCTCTAGTAAGCCGGAGCGGATTTCGCCATTAGGACGAAACATTCCAACCGTACCACTTTCCCTAGCTTCGCAGATAACTTTCTCTGAACCGGCTTCTAATTCTTGCTGAATAGTCCGTACCCATTTATAGGGAGGGATGATCTCATTCGGATTTTTACTACCTACTTCAGAATACACCGTGTAATCGTTGCTTAATTCCTTGATGATAGCCTGTTTCTTTTCATCCGATAATAAGATGGTTCCGTTTGAAACCTCCACATGGGTGATGTCATAGCGCTCCATTAATTTTCGGTAATCGGAGAGTTGGTTGCGCATTAAGTATGCTTCAAAAAGAGTGCCCCCAAAGTAAACGGGTATTCCAGCATTTTGATAGACCTTAATTTTCTCTTCTAAACCCTGAGTGACATAAGAAGTCCCCCATCCGAGTTTAACAATGTCAATATGGCCGGAGCACACTTCAACCAGATCTTCTGCTTGACGTACGCTATATCCTTTGTCCAATACTAGGGTGATACCTTCGGCTCTGGGTTTTGCAGATCGTTCAGGTAGATTCTTCAATGAAAACGACATGATGTATTTTTTTTAATTACAATTTCAGAATATACGAAAAAGGCGGTTTTAAATGAAAAATCACCTGTTTTTATTTATTGGGCGATTACATCTTCTTGATAGACCGGTTACCTAACTGGACTAGACCACGAATTTTGTCTCGATCAATTTCTTGTAGCATTTCTGTAGTGTATCTCCAAAGCCAATTATCGGATGAGGTGCCGGGAAAATTCATTCGGTGTTCGGTAGACAGGTCCATGAAGTCTTGCATGGGAAAAATGGCCTGATCTCCCACAGAGAGCATTCCAAGCCGGATAAAAGCCCAATTAATCTGCGTACCATCTGATTGGGTGTAGGTACGGGCAAAATGACGTTCGTGTTCAGGGGCTTGCTCATACCACCCTCTTGAGGTATCGTTGTCATGCGTGCCGCTGTAGACCACGCAATTCTGAGGGTAGTTATGTGGTAAAAAACTATTGTTAGGATCGGCGTCAAAAGCGAACTGAATAATCTTCATGCCCGGGAATGCGTATTTATCGCGCAACTTTTCTACCCCTTCTGTAACAAAGCCTAAATCCTCAGCTAGAATTGGTAGCTCGCCACATTCTTGCAGTATCGTGTCAAATAATTTTTCTCCAGGACCCTTAACCCAACGACCATTAATAGCTGTTTTTTCGGATGCGGGAATCTCCCAGTAGGCATCGAATCCCCTGAAATGATCTACTCTAATGGCGTCACAGGTTAAAAACATATGTTTAAATCGTTTAATCCACCACGAATACCCATCTTTTTCTAAGGCCCCCCACTGATACTGAGGGTTCCCCCAAAGTTGCCCTGTTTCACTGAAATAGTCCGGCGGAACCCCAGCTACCAAGGTTCTATTTCCCTTTTTATCCACGGCAAAATACTCTGTATTCGCCCACACGTCGGCACTGTTATGATCGACAAAAATGGGAATGTCACCGATCACACGAATACCTTTACCATTGGCATACTCTTTCAGCGCCAACCATTGATTCAAAAACTCATACTGCAGCCAATACTCTAGTTTAATTTCTTGCTCATAGGTCTTTTTTGCCTTGCTAATGGCCGACTTTTTACGCGTAGCAATATCAGCATCCCAAGTATTCCATGGTCGCATTTGGTTGCTTTTACCCACCGCCATAAACAACACATAATCATCCAACCAATGGCCATGCTCTAGCTTGAACCGCTCAAATTTCTCCTCTTCATCCCCGCCCAGAGTCTCATAAAAACGAGCCGAAGCCAAATTCAATGCTGCGGCCTTCTTCTCAAACGCAAGCTCGTAGGCTACGGTAGTTGAGGATGGAATAATAAGCGAGTGGGTTTCAGAAGCGGTTAACAGACCCTTTTCAAGAAGAATATCGGGACTGATCAAATACGGATTCCCAGCAAAAGCAGAATAGGAGGCATACGGTGAGTTTCCATAGCCGGTTGGGGTTAGAGGCAGCACTTGCCAGATACTCTGCTCGGTTTCTTCTAAAAAGTCTAAAAATATTCGGGCTTCCTGACCAAAATCTCCAATACCGTATTTTCCAGGAAAGGACGTTGGGTGCACAAGAGTGCCACAGGATCGTGGAAATCGCATAACTTAATTCTTTAATTTTAACATGATACCGGCCAGTGGGGGTATATCTAGAGAGATAGACGCAGAGAAATTATGCGATGACTCTGCCAATGCAGAGCATTCTTTAGCTCCCACATTACTCCCTCCATAATACTCCGAGTCACTATTGAATAGCACTTCATAATTACCCATTTCAGGAACACCAACGCGGTAATTATGATGTACATTTGGCGTAAAATTTAACACAACTACTACAAAATCGCCCGAATCTTTTGCTTTTCTAACAAAAGAAATTAGGCTGTTATCGGCATCATGAAAATCAATCCACTCAAAGCCTCTCCAATCGGTATCTAGCTCATAGAGTGAGGCCTGATTTTGGTGGAGATGATTTAAATCCTTAATTAAGGTTTGTAGCTGCTGATGGGGTTCAAACGCACATAAATGCCAGTCGAGTGATTGAGCATCATTCCATTCACCCCACTGACCAAACTCTGAACCCATAAACAGTAATTTAGCCCCTGGGTGCGCATACATATAGGTGTATAGTAGGCGTAGGTTAGCAAACTTTTGCCAATCGTCGCCGGGCATTTTTGACAGCATAGATTTTTTCATGTGTACCACTTCGTCATGAGAGAATGGCAATATGAATTGTTCACTGAACGCATAAACCATGGAAAAAGTAAGTTCTCCCTGATGATAACGACGGTAAATAGGGTCTTTTTCTATGTAGCTTAGAGTATCATTCATCCACCCCATGTTCCATTTGTAGTCGAATCCAAGGCCATCTTGTTGGACAGGTGCGGTAACCCCACCCCAAGAAGTAGATTCTTCAGCAAAAGTGAGGCATCCAGGATATTGATCATGCACGAAGTAGTTGAATTTTTTCAGAAACTCTATGGCCTCAATATTTTCTCGCCCCCCATATTTATTAGGTATCCATTCTCCGTCTTCTCGGGAATAATCTAAATAAAGCATAGACGCTACCGCATCTACTCTTAAGCCATCAATATGGTAATGATCTAGCCAAAACAAAGCGTTTGAGATTAGAAAATTATGGACTTCCGTGCGTCCAAAATTGAAAATAGCGGTACCCCAATCTTTATGTTCGCCTTGCCGGGCATCTTCATGTTCAAAAAGACCAGTTCCATCGAAACGATATAATCCATGTTCGTCTTTGGCGAAGTGAGCAGGGACCCAATCCACAATAACGCCAATGTTAGAGGCATGGCACTGATCGATAAAAAACATTAGGTCTTCGGGGCGACCAAAGCGGGAGGTTGCTGCAAAGTAACCCGTTTGTTGATACCCCCAAGATGGATCATAGGGGTGCTCCGCAATGGGCATGAGTTCAATATGAGTAAAGCCTAGTTCTTTTACATATGGGATAAGTTGATCGGCCAGCTCGCGATACGATAAAAAGTCTTCCCCATTTCGCTTCCATGAACCAAGATGACATTCATATACGGAAAGAGCTTGGTGCCGCTTACGGTCTTCGCGTTTTTTCAACCACTCATGATCGGTCCATTCATATTGATCGAGTGAATGTACAATGGAAGCTGTTTGCGGTCTTAATTCTGCAAAAAAAGCATAAGGATCGGCTTTTTTAAGGGGGGGATCTTGCAGAGGGCTTTTAAGTTCAAACTTATACGCATCACCCGGGCTTACCTGTGGAATAAATAACTCCCAAAGTCCCTGGTCATGATATTTTCTCATTCGATGGACTCTTCCATCCCATTGGTTAAAGGAGCCAATGATACTGACCCGTGTTGCGGCAGGTGCAGCTACTACAAAATGGGTTCCTTGAACACCATCGATTGTTTTTGGGTGCGCGCCCATAAAGGAATACGATTTAGCATGATTCCCCTCTCCCCAAAGATGTAAATCAAGTTCTTCAATGGCGGGTTCGAACCGATAAGGATCGTCTATGGAATAGGCTTGGCCTTGAAATGGGGTAACGTCTAAGCGGTATTCGGGAATTTTTTTTCTTCTCGGAAATATATATTCAAATAAGCCACCCTCGGATAGGCGGGTCATGACATGGCGCGTCTTCGGTGAAATAATCAACGCAACTTCTTTTGCATCTGGCCTAAAAACCCTAACAGTAAGCTTCTTTTTGCCTTCTACCTCGGTGATATGAGGGCCCAAAACGCTAAAGGGATTTCCATGCGAACCGTCATCTATGGAATGAACAATTTCCTCCGGTAACAAATGCTTTCCTATGTATTGGTTAATTAAAAAGGAAGTAAAAACTATTTCAAGAGGTTATAATATATGAATTTATGCGCTAAATAATGTCTTAAGTAGCTTCAATTATGTGGTTGAAGGGAACATTCTCTATTTTAGTTTAGCTGTTATTTAACCATTTTGGCATATGAACATTTCTAGACTGATTGCACAGCGGTATTTGTTTGCAAAAAAGCACGTTTCTTTGCTTTCTGTACTCACCTATATAAGTGTTTCGGGTATTACCCTTGGAGCGGCCTTACTGATTAGTGTGTTATCCATTTTTAATGGTTTTTTTACCGTAATACAGGGCTTTCTATTAGGGTATGATCCAGCTTTACGGGTCGAGAGCATCGGTGGGCCAGTGTTAGAATGGAACGACACATTGGAACAGCAACTCCAGGAAGACCCCAGGATTGTGGAATACACCCCTTTTGTAGAGGGGATGGCACTGTTGCGTACCCGCACCATTAATGGAGCGCAACCATATGAAAATAAGGTAATACAAATTAAAGGTATACCGACGGACCTAACTAGCGGCTTGAACCAGAACAACGCTATATCCATTAGCCCGGATCAAAACAGCTTTGTTGAAGCTAGTCCTGAAGAAATGAACCAGAGGGTCATGGCTTCAGATGATCAGCAAGCTTTTTGACAAAATCTACCCTTAAAAAGAGGTATCAAAGATTTAGGCGTATTGGATGGGCGTCCTGGAATACTCGTTCCTGAATATCTGCGGGCAGAATTACAGCTAGAAGTAGGAGATGAAGTAGTTTTGTTAAGCGCGCGGCATATGCAAAAAGCGTTAACCCAAATAAGTATTCCTCGGACCATGATTTTTACGGTTAGGGGAGTGTATGAGCTTCCTTATGTCTCGTCTCCACCACCTATTTTATTGGATATTTCTGCGGCGCATAGGTTGTTTGTAACAAGGAATAGAATTTCAGGAGTGGATCTGTTACTGGAGAACATACTCCAAGCCGATGCCGTTAAAACAAGCTTAGCAAGCACTAAGGATGAGTTTTTTGGCTCTGCCGTTGTACTTAAAACTTGGTATGATTTACAAAAACCCTTGTATGACGTCATGTATTTAGAAAAGTGGGGGGCATTTGTGGTGCTCATGATTATCATTTTGGTTGCAGCTCTTAATATTTTAGGATCTTTAAGTATGATCGTACTACAAAAGAAGCGGGATATTGGCGTATTACGCTCTTTGGGATTGACGGCCAAGCAAGTACAAGCCATATTCATACAGCAAGGATTAATTATTGGGATTATTGGAGCTTTTTTAGGGGCTTTACTCGGATTAAGTTTTTGTTATTTACAAGACACTTTTGGTCTATTAAAGCTCTCCTCAGCTTTTATTATAGACGCTTATCCGGTTGATATTCAATGGTTGGATGTTCTCTTGATTATGATGGGGACTCTTGGCCTGAGCGTGTTAGCGAGTTGGATGCCGGCTCGTAACGCGGCTAATGTGCATCCTGCACGGGTTATCCGGTATGAGTAAGAGTAGTCTTGCAGACTAAGCCTGAAAAAGCTGAGGCAAAAAAACGGAACAAACAGCCCTATCAAAAAACGGCACATAAAAATACCGTTCTTTTTCTGCTTAATTATTCGTTGTAAATATCGGGTAAATCATTCTCATAAAGGACAACGTCTCCGGGCTTAATACGTTGCTTAAGCCTATCGTTAGCCTCAAATAGAGATTCAACCCGTTCCAAAAGCTCGGGATCGCCTCCTGCTTCTAGATATCCTTGTTCAATCACTTTACCTCTCTCCAAGCCGACAATAAAGGCAAAGTCTAATTTGGCCGCAGCAATATGAGTTCCAAACTTATGATTTTCCTCTGCCTCAATATCACCCAATTCAACCATCCCGGGAGTAATAATAAAGCGCTGGGAAGACCTAAAAGACCCCAGAATTTCCACGGCATTTTTAGCGCCAACAGGGTTGGAGTTAAAGGCGTCGTCAATCATGAAATAATCGCCCACCGCTTTCAATTCTAAACGGTGTTGTACAGGTTCAATTTGAGTAGCGGCTAGTTGCATGGTATTCATGCGAAGTCCAAGGTGATCACCAACGCCCAAGGCCAATAATAGATTCTGTACATTATGTTTGCCTAAAAGAGGACACTGAATATCCCACGGTTCAGAGGGGCTACCTCCGGAGTTTTTATGGAGTACAAAGCGTGTTCCTTCGGTAGAATAGTCCACTTCGGAGGCGCTTAAATGTAATTCTGGGTTGGTTTCATTTAAGGACGAGAGGCCAACTTGAATACGTTGGATATCGCTACGTTCTTTGCCCATTTTTGATACAATGGGGTCATTTCCATTTAATATGGCAACGCCTCCTTTTTTCAAACGATCCACTAAAGTGCCTTTTTCTTTAGCAATGACCTCTTGACTTCCAAAGGTTTCTAAGTGGGCTAGACCCACGTTAGAGACAATGGATATATCGGGTTGAGCAATGTCACAAAGTTCACTAATATTTCCGGCATAACGTGCACCCATTTCTAGAACCAAGATTTGATGATGTGCTTGTAAATCGTTGTTGATGACTTTACAAATGCCCATCGGAGTATTAAAGCTTCCCGGAGTTACGCATACACTAAAGCGCTCCTTTAACACATCCCTGAGCATAAATTTAACACTGGTTTTCCCATAGCTACCTGTTATGGCAATTACTTTCAGATGCGGTAATGAGGCTAGTTTTTTGCGAGCTTGACGTTTATATCCGTTTTGTATCTGCTGTTCAATGGGTCCAGTCAGGTAACCAGCTAGAAGTAAAAAAAGAGGAATAAAAATGTATCCTAAAGCAAAACCTAAGGCCAGGCTTGGGGCATCGAATTGTATGTTAGCGGCTCCTTGTAGTCTAGGATGCGCAAAGGCAGCGTTAAACCACCCACCAAAGCCTAAGTAAATCGCAAGAAGAGGAAGCATCGCACTAGATAGCCCAAAAGGTAGAGATAAACGTTTTACTCGAGCGGTCCAAATCAGCGGTTTTTTTACTTTTTTGGCTCGGAATGCTTTAATGGAACTTAAGTACGTGATACCCCATGAAAAAAGGATGATAGCCTCAGCTGATAAACTCAGCCTTAGTTCGAACATCTCGGCTCCAAAGATGAGCAGCATGGTACTAATTAAGAAGTAAACCAAGCTTCTAGGAATAACTTTTTCGTCCCAATGCTCTTTGAGCCATCCGCGAAGTTCGTTCGTTTTATAACCCAATTGTTGAAATACATGCAGATAATATAGCCATCTGAAGTAGAGCACTCTTAGCATGATTAGGGTAAAAATCACTGCAAAACTATCTAAAAAAAGCAGGTAATAGGTATGTAGCATGAAAAAAGTAATCAAGGAATGATGTCAATGGAAAAAAGGTCTGCTTCTCAACCCTATTATCCGTCAAAAAATGGATTCCTGTTAATAAGTTCTAAGGGGTAAAGATAGCTAAGAATAGTTGAAAATCTCGAGCTATTTGAATGAACTCCTAGGGTTTGGATTGCCTCATGCTTCATTGGTCTCAATGTAGTTTTTAGCTTGTTTACTTGGGCATTGAAAAAAAAGGACCGTATATTTAACTCGAAAAATTAATACATGCCTAGCATGTTGTTCCATTCTCAAATAACTAATATATAGAAAAACGGGTAGTATGAAGTTAATTATTCCAATGGCGGGTAGGGGAACAAGAGTTCGGCCGCATTCACACACAGTTCCAAAACCGTTGTTACCAGTAGCTGGAACTATGATTATAGAGCGTTTGGTAGAGACATTTATACGAACGATGGACCGAAATATTGAAGAGATTGTGTACATATTAGGGCCAGATTTTGGAAATCCAATTAAAGAACCGCTACAAGAAATGAGTGCTCGGCATGGTGCAAAATGTACATTTAGAGTGCAAGAAGTAGCCTTGGGAACGGCACACGCGGTTTATTGTGCGCAACAGGATTTAGAAGGAGAGGTCATTATAGCCTTTGCAGACACACTGTTTGATAGTAAAGAAACGTTTAATGTGGATGGAGCAGATAGCGTCATCTGGCTTAAAAAAGTAGAGGATCCTTCTCGATTTGGAGTCGCAGTTTATGAGGGAGAGCAAATAACGGGCTTTGTAGAAAAGCCCACAGAGTTTATTTCGGATTTAGCCATTATTGGAGTGTATTATTTCAAAGACGGTGCGAAGTTAAAAGCGGAGCTTCAGTATGTGCTAGACAATGACATAAAAGGTCCAGGTGGAGAGTATTTCTTAACAGAAGCCTTAGATCGTATGATTCAGGATGGAAAACTATTTAAAACAGCAACGGTAGACGAGTGGTTAGATTGTGGGACATTACCGGCCTGGCTTGAAACCACCGGCATTATTGTCGAAAAAGAAGCGCAAAATTCATCAGAACAAATAGACACCTATGCTAAGCAGGGCACGACGATTATACCACCGGTTTACTTAGCTAAGAATGTAAGCTTGGAGGGAGTGACGATTGGGCCTAATGTAAGTGTTGAGCAAGGCTGCGTTTTAAAGAATACCAACATATCGAATTCTATTGTTCGAGATCATGCCACGCTGCAGGGTTGCTCGTTAACGGGTTCAACCATAGGAGCACACACACAGGTTTCGGATGTGCGCGGAGAAGTGCATGTGGGAGATCACTCTATAATTTCTACGAAATAATACTGGATTAGTATTTGCTTATTTTGATATAATTTCAGCAAAAAACTTCGTATATATATTTTATAAAGGTCTTTAAGGTTGCTTAAAGGCCTTTTTTTATAGTTTTTTTTGGTTTGAGTACTCAGAGTAGTAGTTTTACCTCTGAATTTAGGCTTTTTGTTTCTACTAATGAGGCTAATACGTTTTGTAATTATACAGCATGTTGTATAATAAATAGTATCATTATGAAACATAAAATTAAGCCCAAAAAGCAGTTGATTTTATACGAGCAATTTTGTTCTTCATCTATATCGTATTCATCAAAATTTTATGTCTGAATTGTACAGTCGTACCGATAAAAAAACCTCCCTTTTTGGTCTCCAGGTACATGGGCCTGTCTTTTTTACTTCGGCCAGTTTAATCTTATTGAGTATTGTACTCACGCTATTATATAGAGACTCCGCTTCCGAACTATTTAGTGTGATTCAAACTCAAGTATCCACTAAAACAGGCTGGTTTTTTATACTCTCGGTCAATGTTGTTTTTGTTTTTTGTAGTGTATTTGGCCTTTAGTAAGTTTGGCAGGGTACGGCTTGGCGGCTTCACTGGGATTTGGGGTGCAGCAAGTAGCTTCTGGACTTTCATTTGTGTTAGGCATAGAAAATGGGCTGGTAACCCAGGTTAGTCTGATTGCAGGAATCACATTAGTTGCTACGGTATCGGTGGTTTCGGGCATTCAAAAAGGAGTAAAGTTTTTAAGTGAAATGAATATGAGAATTGCGGTTGATGGATAGCTTGGTCCCCTTTTGTGGGTACTTTTATTGCGCGAATTTCAAAAGGTAGAACAATTCGACAGTTTATTTTGGGAGTGTTGATTGTCCCAACCATAGTTACTTGTCTTTGGATTTCTGCTTTTGATTCCGTGTCTATACTAGAGGTAATGAATGGAAATACTGCCATTGCGGATGCGGTACAAAACGATGTTTCAACCGCGCTGTTTGTTTTTTTAGAAACCATCCCCTTTACTGAGGCGATTAGTGTTTTGGCCATGTGTTATTCGCTTCATAAAGGGTTTAGCCAAGATCTTAAGAAAAAGAAAGAGGCAGAAAAAGCCAATACTGCCATTCAAGCCATCTTAAACTCAAGCACCAACAAAATCACTAGCAAAACAAACGATAAGGTAAAGTAGAGGTAAGTAATAGAAAAAAATGTGGATGGGATAACAAAAGGCTGATTGACAAGGCGAACATCCTTATCTTTGGTTATGGAATTTCCTCATAACATACCCGCTGCACACCAAGAGCTTCTCAAAGAAATAAGCTTGCAAGCCCATCAATTAGGCCAGGAGAGTTTCCTAGTTGGGGGATATGTTCGAGATTTTTATTTACATCGTCTCCAAAATGACGTGGACATGGATGTGGTGACATTAGGCTCAGGGATTGCCCTTGCAGAAAGGGTGCATAAATCTCTTCGCAGTAAAGGCATGAAAACGAGTTTTTCTTTTTTCAAGCAATTTGGTACCGCTCAGGTTAAAACGCCTTCGGTGGAACTTGAATTTATTGGCGCCAGAAAAGAGAGTTATCGGAGTGATTCGAGAAAACCGTTGGTCGAAGACGGTAGTCTTGAAGATGATCAGAACCGGCGAGACTTCACCATAAATTCCTTGTATTGGGAGCTCAACAAAGATCGGCTAGGAGTTCTGAACGATCCTTTTGGCGGTCTTATAGATTTAAAAAAAGGGCTTATTAGAACGCCAATTGAGCCGGAAAAAACCTTCAGTGATGATCCCCTCAGGATGATGCGTGCTGTCCGATTTGCCGCACAATTAGACTTTGAATTATGCCCTGAAACGAAAGCGGCTATTCAGAAAATGGCTAGTCGTTTAGAGATTGTGTCCAAAGAACGTATTCGGGATGAGCTGAATAAAGTAGTGAATAGCCCTGTACCATCGGTGGGCTTCGCGCTCTTATTTTCCACTGGTTTGTTGGCCCAGTTCTTTCCAGAAATGGTAGCACTTCATGGGGTAAAGGAGCGTAATGGATTACGTCACAAGGACAATTTTTGGCACACTTTACAAGTGTTGGACAACGTGGCCTCGGTAAGCGATTCGCTGTGGCTTCGATGGGCTGCCATCATGCACGATATTGCTAAACCCCCAACCCAACGGTTCGAGGACGATCACGGATGGACCTTTCACGGTCACGATGCCCTTGGTGCTAAATGGACACCGCGTATTTTTAGACGACTAGCACTACCCATGGATGAGCGTATGCGTTACGTGCAGAAACTGGTTCGTTTGCATTTGCGACCGATTGCATTAGTTTCAGATCATGTGAGTGATAGCGCAGTACGGCGTTTAATTTTTGAAGCAGACAATGATATCGAAGATTTGATGACTCTGTGTAGAGCGGATATCACGAGTAAAAACGAATTTAAAGTTCGAAAATTCATGAGGAATTTTGAGCGGGTAGAGAAAAAAATTATCGAAGTTGAGGAGAAAGATCGGATTCGAAACTGGAAAAATCCGTTAACCGGTCAGGAGATTATGGATGCCCTTGATATTCCTCCATCCAAACAAATTGGTATCATCAAAGATTATATCAAAGAAGCTATTTTAAATGGAGATATTCCCAATGAACACGATGCGGCTTTTTCATATATGATGAATCATCACCAAGATTGGGTAGGACAGGAAGCATGAGTAGACGGTGGGTCACGCAATCGTATGCGAAAATTAATTTAGGCCTTCATGTCTTAGAACGCCTGCCTAACGGTTATCATATCCTAGAAACGGGTTTTTGTTTTATTGAGTGGAGTGACCGAATAGAAATGCGCCCCGCAGCGCAAATGGAGCTTCACATGAGCGAGCCAACGATTCCGGTTGATGATTCGAATTTGATCGTGAAGGCCCTCCAGCTCCTTCAGGAGCACGCCGGCCTCCGTGACCAATACCATATTTCGGTGGACAAACGCGTTCCGGCCGGCGCCGGCCTCGGCGGCGGGAGTGCGAATGCGGCAGCGGTGTTGCGGATGGTGAATAAGGTGGCGAATTTGGGTTTGGCCGCCGCCGAGTTGGCCGAGGTGGGCCTTCGGATCGGAGCCGATGTCCCATTTTTTATCCATAACCACGTGGGTATTGGGCGGGGATTGGGCCATGAGATTGAAATGTGTGATATTCAACCCGATGCATGGATTGTTACGGTGTTTCCAAATGAGGGTAGCTCTACGGTAGAGGCCTACGAACAGGTGTATCCAAACCCTGAACCTGACTTTAATTTAAAGAAGGTACTTACTGAGGAAGAAATTGAAGAATGGCCTTTTCTTTTGATCAATGATCTGGAGCCTGGCGTGATCGCCCGTATTCCCCAAGTAGGGGATATGAAGGATCAGATGTTGGATTTTGGAGCTGAATTTGCAGGTATGAGCGGAAGTGGATCCAGTGTGTTTGGCTTATTTCATCAAGATTTTGTAGCTACCGAAGCATACGAATCGTTTGTTCGTTTAGGGTATGCCGCTAATTTGACTCGCCCTAAATTTGTACCCGATACGGGAGTGTATGAATTGGGATAAGCGGATGCATGGACCCGAAACGATTATATGCTGAAGGCTATTTTGACTATAAATTATTGGATATAGCTCGGTAAAGAAGAAATTTTTCAAGTAAATTATTGACACAAACGATATGCTCACTCACACGTAGGATTATGAACAAAGCCAAGAATACTAGTTCATCAAGTAAAAAAACGGGAAACAAAACGGCCAAAAAGAAGCCAGACGCTTCTAAGGCTACGGCCAAGCAGGCGGGTAAAAAAACAGGGCCTAAGGCGCCTCCGACTCGCTCAAAGAAGCAGGAATTTACGACCAGGTCAGGTTTGGATCGGGATTCTTTGCGCGAAGATATTAAGCTGCATTTACGGCATACTTTAGCCAAGGATGAGTTTTCCCGAACCCCTTGGGATGAATATAGAAGCGTGGTGCTTACTCTCATGGACCGGTTGCATGACAAATGGCTTTCTACCCAAGCTCATTATCATAAGACGGGTGTGAAGAGGGTGTATTATTTATCCATGGAGTATTTGATTGGCCGTTTATTGGATAATATTGTGGTAAATTTTGATGTACAACAGGAAGTGGCGGATGCCTGTGCAGATTTAGGGCTAGATTATGATGCCATTCGTAATTCTGAGTGGGATGCCGGCCTTGGGAATGGTGGTTTGGGCCGTTTAGCTGCCTGCTTCTTGGATTCAATGGCAACCCTTGGTATTCCAGCTATTGGATATGGTCTGCGCTACGATTATGGGATTTTTTATCAGAAAGTGATTGACGGATTCCAGGTAGAAAAGCCAGATTTATGGTTGCGTTACGGAAACCCTTGGGATATTGTCCGGCCAAAAATTCAGTATCCTGTTCATTTTTACGGCCACCAAGGAATGCACAGCGCCGATAATGGACATATACAGTACAGTTGGGATCAGACTAGCAAGGTGTTGGCGGTTGCCTACGATACGCCTATACCAGGCTATAACAATAACGTGGTGAATCAATTACGTCTATGGAAAGCGGAGTCGGATACGGCGTTAGACTTACAGAGTTTTAACCAGGGACAGTATATTGATGCGGTTCGGGACAATCAGTTAGAACAAAACATCACTCGGGTGTTGTATCCAAATGACAAGGTTTTTGTGGGTCAAGAGCTTCGACTAAAGCAGGAATACTTTTTGGTGGCGGCTTCTATGCAAGACATTATCCGTCGTTTCAAAAACCAGACCGATGATTGGGAAAAATTCCCAGAAAAAGTGGCTATTCAGTGTAATGACACGCATCCCAACTTAGCCATTCCTGAACTCATGCGTATTCTGTTGGATGAGGTAGATATGCCTTGGGAAAAAGCGTGGGATATAACCGTAAAAACGATGGCATACACCAATCACACCTTATTGCCAGAGGCCTTAGAAAAATGGCCGGTATCACTTATGCGAGTGTTGTTACCTCGTCACTTGAATATTATCTATGAAATCAATCGACGTTTCATGGATAAAATTAAGGGGACTTACGGAGAAGATCATGGCAAAATGTCTCGCTTGAGTATTGTAAGCGAGGGGGAAAATCCGGTCGTTCATATGGCGCATCTAGGTATAGTGGGCTCAACCAAAGTGAATGGGGTTGCAGCCTTACATTCTCGCTTGTTGGTGGAGAACATGTTTCGAGAGTTTAATGAATTGTATCCTGATAAGTTTACCAATAAGACGAACGGAATCACACCGAGAAGATGGTTAAAACAGTGTAATTTAGAACTATCAGCGTTAATTACAGAGAAAATTGGAGACGATTGGATTACCGACTTGGATCAGCTGAAAAAATTAGAGCCTTTTGCAGAGGATGCGAAATTCCAGAAACGCTTTAATCAGATTAAACTGAATAATAAAAAAGTACTAGCGGAGATCATTCACGAGAATCAGGGTATTACGGTAGACCCTAATAGTATGTTCGACATCCAGATCAAACGTATTCACGAATACAAACGTCAGTTGATGGCGGCGCTTAATGTAATCACCCTGTATAATCGCCTGAAGGATAATCCGTCGTTAGAAACAGTGCCTAGGACGGTTATTTTTGGTGGTAAAGCGGCCCCGGGATATACTATGGCCAAATTGCATATCAAGTTAATCAATGCCATTGGTGCTAAAATTAATGATGACCCGGACACCTCAGATCGTTTGAAGTGTGTGTTCCTTGATAATTACCGTGTTACCTTGGCTGAATCTATGATTCCAGCTGCGGATGTGTCTGAGCAAATATCTACGGCAGGAATGGAAGCTTCCGGTACGGGTAATATGAAGTTTGCCCTGAATGGCGCACTCACCATTGGAACCTTGGATGGTGCCAATGTTGAAATTAAGGAGGAGGTCGGTGATGAAAATATATTTATATTCGGACTCACCGTAGAGCAGGTAGATGAATTGCGACGACAAGGATATAATCCGTATTTGTACTACCAATCAAACCCTGAATTAAAACGCGCTTTAGATCAAATAAGAGACGGATTTTTCTCGCCTGAAGATCCGGGCCTTTTTCAACCAATCATACAGGCATTGTTAGAACAAGGGGATTATTTCATGGTCTTGGCTGATTATGAAGCCTATGTGAAAAAGCAGGAAGAGTTAGAGCAGGTGTATAAAAATCAAAAAGAATGGACCAAAAAAGCTATTTACAACGTAGCTCGAGTAGGTAAATTCTCTTCTGATCGTACCATAAAAGATTACAATGATGAAATTTGGAAATCCGAAGAAGTAACACTCGAGTCCTAAACCCTCTAATCTGGTGGGTAGAGTATGTTCGGTAATTCATTTATACCGAGCCAGGCTCATTCATTCACCGCATCCACACAGCAAGTTACTGGCTACGATAGTGTGGCTGCTAGCGAAGGCCTAAGCTCTCCACTGGTCGATGTGTTTGTCCCTGCGGACAGTGTAACGGAAGGAGTTCTTGAGACCATTACTAATTCAGAAGGTTGGTGGGAATGGTTGGTTTCGCTTAAAAGCTTATTAAACATTCCCCTTTTTACCTTGGCCAACACCTCTGTTACCTTAATGTCTTTAGTGGTATTCATCCTACTATTGACGATGTTTGTCATGGGTGCTTCGTATCTGAAAAAGATTCTGCGTGATCGAATATTGCCACGATTTGTTCAAGACGAGGGTCTGCAATACACTCTGGCCCGAATGTCGCAGTATTCTGTGGTGGTAATTGGAATATTGATCTCTTTTCAGTTCTTGGGGGTGGATTTCACGGGCTTAGCCGTAATCTTTGGTTTCTTATCGGTGGGTATAGGTTTTGGTCTTCAGAACATTACCTCTAACTTTATTTCGGGGCTCATTGTGTTATTTGAGCGACCTATCAGTGTGGGCGATCGAGTAGTTGTTAACGGCATTGAGGGGGATATTGAAGAAATTAATATCCGAGCTACCAAGGTTAAAACGTTGGAGAATATCTCCACCATTGTACCTAATTCAGATTTTGTTAGTAAAGATGTAATAAACTACTCCCACGGAGATCCTACCTTTAAATTGATTATTGATGTAGGTGTGGCCTATGACTCTGATTTAGATTTGGTGTTACAAGCCCTTGACGAAGTGGCGAGTGAAAGTACTTCGGTAATGAAAAGGCGAAAACATGATATTCATCTTCGTTCTTTTGGAGACTCTGCTTGGAATATGAAGCTCATCGTCTGGGTTCCAAATGTAAAGAACCGATACACCGTACAAAATGAATTAAACCAAGCCATCGTACGAAAGTTTAACGAGCGCGGAATTGAAATTCCTTTCCCTCAACGCGATATACACATAAAGACAGGAAAAAATCCTTTGTCGGAATAGGTTTCTAGGCGGGTATTATTAGAGGGCTTGAGAGTTTTATTTGTCAAGAGAGAGCTGTAGTTGTTGCGCCTGATCTTCCTCATTTATATCTAAATTGGAGAGGCTAATACCGAGTAAACGAACCGGCCGTTCACCAAATTCGGTACCTTTTAGAAGTTCTTGGGTGACCAGGCTAATTTCTGAAGCATCATTGGTATGGTGGGATAGGCTAAGGCTGCGTGAAATGGTTTCGAAATTATCGTATCTCAATTTCAGGGTGATGGTTTTACCCGCAGCCGGTATAGTACGCATGCCCTCAGAAATTGTGGCAGAAAGACCTTCTATAAACCGTAAAATGTATTCTCTTTCGCTAATATCCTCACGAAATGTGCGTTCTTTTCCGTAGGATTTCCGTATTCGATGAGATTGCACCGGCCGGGTATCCAGCCCTCTTGCCATTCGGTAATAGTACTGTCCTGATTTACCAAAAATTTGAACTAGCTCAAAAAGATCCCATTTTTTTAAGTCAGCGCCGCATTGAATTCCAAGTCCCTGCATTTTTCGAAGGGTGGCCTTCCCTACCCCGTAAAACTTTTTAATGTCCAATTCCTCTAAGAAATGCTCCATGCTTTCAGGGGGAATAACGGTTAGTCCATCTGGCTTATCCATATCTGAAGCGACCTTAGCCACAAATTTGTTGGGTCCAACACCGGCAGATGCGGTTAGCTTGGTACGTTCGTAAATCTTTTGTTTGATCTCCCGAGCAATTAAAGTAGCGGATGGATTTTGTGTGTGATTTTTGGATACATCCAAATAAGCCTCGTCCAAAGACAATGGTTCAACTAGATCGGTATATTCATAAAAAACATTGCGAATAATGGCGGATGCTTCTTTATAGGCCTCGAAACGAGCAGGCACAAAAATTCCATGCGGGCATAGTCGGTACGCTTGTGAAGTAGGCATAGCCGAATGCACTCCAAATACACGTGCTTCATAACTTGCGGTAGAAACTACTCCCCGACCACTGGGCCGGCCCCCAACAATTACCGGTTTACCACGCCATTCGGGATGATCACGCTGTTCAACGGCTGCGTAAAAGGCATCCATATCTACGTGAATAATTTTTCTTACAGCACCATTTTTCTCTTGTGAGGGATTCATCTGCATAGGTTGTTGGGGTACTGTATTCCGAGCGATGGGTAAAAGACTCAGCTCCCTTGCATGGATGCCGCGACGGCTTCCACCTCATCTAAAACTCTTAGAAGATTAGCTCCCCATAATTTAGTTATTTCCTCATCACTGTATCCACGCTTCACTAACTCTAAGGTTATTGAAAAGGTTTCAGATGCATCATCCCAACCATGAACGCCTCCTCCTCCGTCAAAATCTGAGCTGATTCCAACATGATTAATACCAATTAAATTGACCATGTAATCAAGGTGGTCAATGAAATCTGAAACATCGACCCCGTATTGACCCTTTTCTGACATCGTTGCGCTTACCTCGGCTTGAAGGGCCCGATATTGCGTCATGTATTGGTCTCGATCAGTTGCCTCCATTGTCCGGATATCGGCCCAACTTTTTCGTTCAAAGCCTAAGGCTGAGGCACGGGCATCGAATAATTCATCCGCATCGGCTTGCCATTGAGCATGTTTTTCTGAATCAACATAGCTACGGAAGGCCACTGTTTGGACAACTCCACCATTCTCTTTTAGAGCCAATAACTCTTCATCGTCTAAATTACGACTCACGTCATTTACGGTCCTTGCCGAAGAATGAGAAGCAATAACTGGGGCTTTTGATAGGGCTATAGTTTGCATGTTGGATTCTTTAGAGGGATGAGATAAGTCAATCATGATACCCCATTTATTCATTTCGACAATGGCTTGTTTTCCTAAATCACTAAGGCCGTTATACAACCAAACATTGTCTCGTTCACCCGTATTGGAATCACAAAATTGACTATGGCCGTTATGTGATAAGGACATATACCTCGCTCCCCTTTCGTGAAATTCTTTTATGCGAGAAAGATCAGTTCCAATGGGATAGGCATTTTCAACCCCAATCATAGCGACTTTTTTTCCGCGAGCTTGGATATCCCTTACCTGTTCAGCGTTTACGGCTAGCTCGATACGATCGGGCGCATACTCATCTACTAGGCGGTGGATGGCGTCAAACTTATCGATAGCATTTTCATAAGCCGCCGCATAGCCCTCTTCACTTAAGGTATCTTGTCCGGTATATACAATAAACCAAGCGACATCTAACCCGCCTTCTTCCATTTTTGGCAATGTCACCTGGGTAGGCAAGTCCGTAGTATAATTTCGGTCTGCGGTAAAATTATTTGTGTTAATGTCTACGTGAGTATCAATGGTGATGACCGACTCGTGAAGGCGTTTGGCCCGTTCGAGTTGATCGCTTGTGTTGGGAGTAGTACACTGAATAAGTAAAACAGATAGTAGTATGGGTACTAAAGGGAATAATAATTGACTAGATTTCATATTCGTAATGGTAATTTTTAAAGCACAGAGTAAGATATTTATAATGTCTCCGACGGCTTCAAGGTGAAAATGCTTAGGTTATTTAGTATATAGCTAAAGCATCAAATCAAATCAATAAAAGTTGAAATAATCGATCATCATGAAGTACATAAAATGGATAAGTTAACAAACATACAACCTGGCGAAATTCTGCAAATTTTTGGCTAGGGCTGCAAATCGATTTTGACATTGAGGCCGAAAAGTCAGCCATTCAATCAGAGCTTAGGCAAATAAAACGCTTCGAAAATAAACCGATTGCTTGAGTAAGACTTAGCTCTAAAAGTAGTCCGGGATAGTGAGGATGAAATAGCCTTGTATAAAACATATCAGGTCTATTATAGCTACGGCTTTTACATAGCCCGAAGAGAGGAATAGGTTGGGGTGGCATTCCCAAAAAAAACATTTAGAGAACAAAAATCCTTTTCGGAGAAAAGCGCTTTTTTATTGTAAATGTCTCAGAAACTCCCGACCATTAGACCAATAAAAGTTTGAGTTCAAAGGGCTACTATACCGTATGATACTAAGAGTAACGGCATGGCGTAGCAACCAAAACCACTAACCCCCAAAAAGTCAATTGTCTACATGAAGCATTATAAGTTTTACGAGCAGGTCAATCATAATTTTGATAAGGCCGCTCCTTTTACACGATTCGATAAGGGTATTTTGAATCAAATTAAGGTCTGTAATACAGTATATAAGGTGGTTTTTCCGATTAAACGGGATGATGGGAGCATTCAAGTGATTGAGGGATGGCGGGTAGAGCATTCCCATCATAAAATGCCTACCAAGGGCGGGATTCGATACTCGCATAAGGTGGACGAGGATGAGACGATGGCGTTGGCTGCGCTAATGACCTATAAATGCGCGATTGTTGATGTTCCTTTTGGCGGAGCTAAAGGGGGGGTCAAAATTAGTACGCGCGAATATTCAGACAGAGAGTTAGAAAAAATAACTCGACGTTATACCTTCGAATTAATTAAAAAAGGGTTTATTGGCCCGGCAGTAGATGTGCCTGCGCCCGATTATGGAACGTCAGCGCGTGAGATGGGGTGGATTTTAGACACCTATAGGCAGATGAGTGACGATTTGAATGCCGAAGCCTGCGTAACGGGTAAACCCATACAGCAAGGGGGTATCCGAGGACGTACGGAAGCCACCGGACGCGGGGTTTATTTTGGTATTCGTGAGGCTTGTAACCATAAAGCCGATATGGATAAGCTAGGTTTGAGTACCGGTGTTGAGGGAAAAACTTTTGTGGTGCAGGGATTGGGTAATGTGGGTTACCACTCCTCACTATATATGACCGAGGCGGGTGCGAAATTGGTAGGAGTGGCCGAAATGGAAGGAACCATATACGATCCTAATGGTTTGGACTTGAAAGCGCTCATGGACTATCGTAAGGAAACCGGCAGCATTATAGGATATGGAAACTCCACAACACTTAAGGGCAAGCGGGTTATTTTTGAACAAGAATGTGATATCATTATTCCAGCCGCACTTGAAAGTCAAATAACCATAGAAAATGCCCCAAAAATTAAGGCAAAGATTATTGCTGAGGCGGCAAATGGTCCAACCACAGCAGATGCTCATGAGTACTTGAAAGAACGAGGGGCTTTAATTATTCCAGATTCCTACCTGAATGCAGGTGGGGTAATTGTTTCGTATTTCGAATGGCTCAAAAATATTCAACATGTACGCTACGGAAGGTTGAATAAGCGTTTTGATGAGGCCAGTTTAATGCGAATTGTCTCAGAAATTGAGCAATTGGCTGGTAAATCGTTTGGTGAGGTGGAACGCAAAGTTCTTACCCGCGGAGCCGATGAATACGACCTAGTAGATTCTGGATTAGAGGAAAGTATGATAACTGCCTACGAGCAGATTACTACTATTCGTGAGGAGCATAACTTGGATGATCTTCGTACAGCCGCATTTGTTAACGCGATTAATAAAATCGGTATTATGTATGAGCAGATGGGGATTTTCCCGTAAAGGAAATAGAAAGATCCTTTGGCATTTGCGCCGCACGGATGGCAAGCTGTTGTTGCATATTGGCACTACAGGCTAAAAAGCTTGCCGCTGCTGCGGATTCTTGATCGGCTAATACAATGGGTTTACCGTTATCACCGGATTCGCGAATAGGTTGCTCGAGGGGTATTTCACCCAGTACCGGTACAGCTAATTCGTCGGCTAGGCGACTCGCTCCTCCTTGTCCAAAGATATAGTATTTCTTTTCAGGTGCATCAGGCGGGCTGAAATAAGCCATATTTTCGATGACTCCTAACACAGGAACATTCACTTTGTGAAACATAGCCACCCCTTTTCTTACATCATCCAGAGCCACATTTTGAGGGGTTGAAACAATTACGGCGCCCGATAATGGAACGGATTGTACGATGGTTAACTGTATATCTCCTGTTCCAGGAGGTAAGTCTAAAATCATAAAATCCAGTTCGCCCCATTCAACGTCATTCATGAACTGTTTAATAGCGCTGGTCACCATAGGACCTCTCCATACCATGGCCTGGTTTACATCAACCAGAAATCCCATGGATACTAATTTGATGCCATATTTTTCTAAAGGGATTAATTTTTTTTGGACAGTGATATCGGGCCGCTCGAATAAATCGAACATGGTTGGTATGCTAGGACCATATATGTCAGCGTCCATGAGACCTACTTTGGCGCCATTTCTGGCTAAGGCAGCGGCTAAGTTGACGGCTACCGTTGATTTACCGACGCCCCCTTTTCCAGATGCCACAGCAATAATATTTTTGACTCCGGATAGTGGTGACGCAGTGGGCTCTGGCGCAGGTGGCGGGGTTTGCCTTTGTTGGGATACATTTATTCCAATCTGTATATCGACCACGGCATCTCGATCGATGAATTTGTGTATGGCACCTTCGCAACGCTGAGACAATTCTTGAGCAAGAGGGTCGTTTTGAGCAGGCATTTCAAGGGTAAACGAGACGTATTTATCTTGAACAATAATATCTTGGATCATATCTAAGGATACGATATCTACTTTTTTTTCGGGATGAAGAACATGTGCCAGTGCGGTTTTTATTTGTTCTTTTTGAATGGCCATACTACAGTTTTATTTCTTGGGTGTTGAATTGTGTACGTAGACGAATTAAGATTGTAACAAAATACACAACTTCTGACTTGGTTGCAGAAATCCTTAGGACAGCGTTCCGAGATACTGGTTCATGAAACGGCGGTGGGTCTGCCAAGGAGAAGTGTTCAGGAGAAGTGTAATGGGGATTATATTGTATGGGGAGGGACATTGGGTTGGGCATAGTTTCGGCGATGCAAAAAATTTGGACGATAATACCCATCCATACCGGAACCACAGATTAAACCCGCAGTTTCCAGTGATAGAAAACCGTCGGAGTCTTCGCCTAAAAGCGTATCCTGAATGTAGATTTCTTCTATTTGACTAATTAAAAAGCGACAACCGTTTTCAATAATGGGCATTTCACGAATCCATTTACAGCCAAGTTGAATCGGACTATCTTGTACGTAAGGTGCTTTAAAATTGTTTTTCCACTCTTCTGTTAAGCCGACTTCCTTGAATTCATTTATCTGTTCGTCATAGCTAGCCGAGGATTGATGCCCGCCCTCAAGTAGATCTTCGGTTACATTATTTACGGTGAAATAAGGATTTTTTTGTACTATATCGTAGGTGTGCCGGGGTACGGTAGTTGGGCGTAGTACAAACCCTAAAAGCGCAGGATTGCTACCTAAATGCGTAAGAGTGGAGATGATACACAGGTTGCTCCAGCCTTCGATATGGGTGCCGATGAGATGGATGGATTTATAGCCTACCACACTATTAATAAGATGGGCTCTTTTCCGGCTAGGTAGTTGAGCTAGGTGGTCTGTATTTAGGTGTTTCATTGTATTAGATTCATACTTCGATTACAAAGGTCCTGTTTTAAGATAGTCCTATTGTGTTATATGGCCCTAACCATAAGTGAGGCTATATCATTCTAAGCTAAACACATACCTTATGTAAAAAATCACTAAATTCACCTCGTTCATTTACCCCATAGAGCAGTCGATAACACACTATGTAATTTACCGCCTAACCATATTCTATGTCTGATCGCTTAAAACGAACACCTTTTTATGTTCAACATCTTGAAGCAGGAGCTAAGATGGTTCCTTTTGCAGGATTTGAAATGCCTATTCAATACGAGGGAATAAAAGTTGAGCATCGTGCTGTACGAGAAAATGTAGGTCTTTTTGATGTGTCACATATGGGGGAGTTTTTTGTGCGAGGCCCTAAGGCTCTAGAGCTTCTTCAATGGGTTACGGTTAATGATGTATCGACCATAGCTATTGGTAAGGCACAGTATAATTGTATGTGTTATGAAGACGGAGGCATTGTAGATGATTTAATTATCTACCGACTCGCTTCTGAAGAATATATGATGGTAGTGAATGGCGCCAATATTGATAAAGATTGGGATTGGGTGGTCTCTCAAAACACAATGGGCGCAGAGCTAGAAAATGCGTCTGATGATTATGTGCTACTTGCTTTGCAAGGACCCAAATCAGCCGATCTTTTATCGGAGTTAACAGATACAGCTGTTCAGCAGATACCTTTTTATGCATTTGAACATGGTGAGGTATGCGGGGTGCCCAGTTTAATTAGCGCCACCGGGTACACGGGCGAAAAGGGCTTTGAGCTGTACATAAATGCAAAAAAATATGATGCTCACAAAGTGTTCGAAGCGTTGGTTACACAGGGTGCTGGATTCGGATGTAAGCTTTGTGGTTTAGGGGCGCGTGACACCCTTCGCTTGGAAAAAGGGTATGCACTTTATGGCAACGATATTACGTCAGAAACTCATCCACTCCAGGCTCGCTTAGCTTGGATTACTAAATTATCCAAAGGGCCATTTGTTGGCTCCAAGGCACTCGCTGAATTAAAGGAGAAGGGGATAGAAAAAAAGTTAGTTGGTTTTGTCATTGATCAAGAAAAAGCCATCCCCCGAAAAGGTTATGAATTATTAGACGCTCAATCCAATATTGTTGGTAAGGTTACCAGTGGTGGAATGTCTATTTCATTAGAAAAAGGAATAGGCATGGCCTATGTACAAACCGATGCTTTGGCATCAAACGAACCAATAGTTATTCAAATAAGAAACAAAGAAGTTCCCATTACGGTTACTTCTCCCCCTTTTGTGTAGGGTATAAAGGTGTGAATGTATGTCAGATTTAGCGACAATAGATGTGTATTTTTCAGTACATGGATTTCAAGAAGAAGATGTTCGTGGTAAAACGGTAGTTATTATTGATGTGCTTAGAGCGAGTTCCTCCATGATTCAAGCACTTCATAATGGAGCAAATAAAGTAATTCCTGTTGGAGATTTGGCAGCGGCAGGTCGCATTGCACAGACTATGGAAGCTGGAGATTTTTTGCTATGTGGAGAAAAGGACGGAATAAAAATTGAGGGCTATCATTTAGGGAATTCGCCCTTAGAGTATACCGAAGAAAGGGTAAAAGGAAAAACCTTGATTTTTAATACTACCAACGGGACCAAGGCTATAAAAAAAGCAGCTTTGGCCAAGCAAATTTATATTGGTACCTTCCTAAATATGAGTTCTATTGTCCACATGATTCAACAATGTTCAGACCAAGTGGTTCTTATATGTTCTGGCTGGAGAGGAAAGCAGTCATTAGAGGATACCTTGTGTGCAGGCACCATATTAGATGCATTAGGGGCCGGTAATCAACCCCAAATATTGAAGGATGGTGCTAAAATAGCTTTTGCACTTTTTCAGCAGTACGGGGATTCGGTGATGGATACTATTTTTCACAGTGATCATGCAAATCGATTGAAGGATTTGGTATCGGAAGATGATATAAGTTTTTGCTCGAAATTGAATACCCATCACATCTTACCCGTAATGAAAGATGGGATTATTACTTTTAATCATGATTAAGTAGATAGATGGCAAAAAAAGCCAATAATAATTCAGTAAGCAGGAGCCTTAGCTCTAGTGCTAGAAAGGTTGAAATTATTGGGATTTCACTTATTGCTATTGCTGTGTTGATAGGATTGTGCATTATTTCGTATACCCCAGAGGACGATCAATACTTACAGACCCTAACATTTACTGATATTTATAAGCCAGATGCTTCTGCCCGGATGATACAGAATTGGTTAGGTCCCTTGGGTGCTTTTTTGTCCTATCTTTTTATACATATCACCTTTGGATATTCAAGTATCATCTTTTCAATAGTTCTGGGTTATGTTGGATGGCATGTATTCCGGCAGCGATCACTCCAAGAAAAATACCAGACCATAGCCCTTAGTTTATGGGCCATGATATTGATTTCGACATTTCTGGGTTGGACCCATTCCAACTGGGATTTTCCTCAGCAGGCCTATTGGAGTGGTTCAGCTGGGCTCCAAATCTCCGTGATCTTACAAAACATAACCGGTATTGCCTCATTGTTTATTCTGTTGGTTTTTATGAGCATAAACGCATTATTATTTGTAGATCGTGATTTACAAAAAACCATTGATAATGTTAAGTTTTGGTGGAATGATTTTCGAGAGAAACAGCAGGATAAAAAAATTGAAAGAGAAGCTCTAAAGCAGCAGAAAGAAGAAGAAAGACAGGAGCGCATAGCGGAAAAAAAAGCTGAGTTGGAACGCAGCAAAGAAGAAAAAGAACCCGAATCAACCCCATCAAAAAAGAGTGAAACCCTTGCTATAAAACCATTGACTCGTAAAGAAAAGGAGCAGGTAGATATTGATGAAATTATTGAACGCTCTAAGCTAGAAGACGAGCAACGATTGGAGCAGCAGCGAGCTGAAGCGGCAAAAGTAGATGTTCGCCCTCGAGCAGATCTCATAAAAAATGAGGAAAATGAGAAACCAGAATCAGCCCCCGAAGTAGATGATGTGGAGGTTTCGGTATTTGTGGGTGAGGAGGAGGAACAAGCCGATGAAAAAGAGCTAGATCGTCAGAATAGAGAAAAGGCCAAGCAAGCGCCGGTTATCCGATATCAATTTCCAACCGTTGATCTGCTAAACACCCCACCAAACGAGGGGAATGAGGTAGATATGGAGGAGATTCAGGAGAATAAGCGCATTATAATGGAGAAGTTAAGCCAGCATAAAATTGATATTTTAGGCATCAATGCTATTGTTGGCCCAACGGTGACCTTATATGAATTGCAGCCTGCGCCGGACGTCAAGATTAGTAAGATTGAGAGTTATGCCAATGACCTTAAGATGGCTACAGCGGCTAAGGGTCTTAGAATTTTAGCCCCTATACCTGGAAAGTCTGCGGTGGGAATTGAGGTTCCTAATACTACTCGCGAGACGGTTTACATTAAGCAGGTGATTAAAACGCGTAAATTTGTAGAGACCGATATGGCCTTACCCGTCGCCTTTGGTAAGACGATTGAAAATGAGGTCTTCATGATGGATTTAGCCAAAATGCCACATTTATTGGTTGCGGGCGCTACGGGATCGGGTAAATCGGTAGGTATTAATACCATTATCACTTGTTTGTTGTATAAATGTCATCCAGACAATCTAAAGTTTGTGATGATTGACCCTAAGAAAATTGAATTATCGCTGTACAGAAACATTCAGAATCATTTTTTGGCCATGTTGCCAGATTCAGATGAGCCAATCATAACGGATACTTCTAAAGCGCTGGAAACGTTAAATAGCGTCACCAAGGAAATGGATGAGCGTTATGATTTGCTAAAAATGGCCATGGTTCGCGATATAAAAGCATACAATAAAAAGTTTAAGGAGGAAGGTCTTGAAACCGATTTGGGACATCGACACTTGCCTTACATTGTGGTTATTATTGATGAGCTTGCCGACTTGATGATGACCGCAGGAAAACAAATAGAGGAGCCTATTGCACGAATAGCTCAGCTAGCGCGTGCGGTTGGAATTCACCTTGTAGTGGCAACACAACGACCCTCGGTTAATGTAATTACAGGGACTATTAAAGCGAACTTTCCAGCTCGTTTAGCCTATCAAGTGGCGTCGAAGGTGGATTCTAGAACTATTCTAGATGTAGGCGGCGCGGATCAATTGGTAGGAATGGGTGATATGTTATTCACGAATGGTGCTGGTATGACCCGGATACAAAATGCTTTTGTATCCACCGAAGAAGTTGAGCGAATTAATAGCTTCGTAGGTTCGCAAGCTGGGTATAAGGAGCCCTTTTACTTACCAATCGTCCATGACGAAGCTTCGGGTGGAGTCCCCGATCCACTAGAAGATATGGATGATATGTTTGAGACGGCTGCTAAAGTTGTCATTTTACATCAGCAAGGGTCGGTTTCATTACTCCAACGTAAGTTAAAAATTGGGTATAACCGTGCAGGACGTATCATTGATCAACTCTTTAATGCGGGTGTTGTCGGACCCTATCAAGGCAGTACGGCTCGAGATGTTTTGGTGGAAACCGAAGAAGAACTCCAAGAAATATTGGATGGACTCAATGATCTTTAAGCGGTCATCTGTTGACTATTTTTTCGCAACAAGAAGATGTTGGTTAAGTCTTATAGTGATGCTTTTTTGGGGAGGATCCCTCCTTGCTCAGGAAAATTATCTTAGCTTAATTCAGGAAAAAATAAGGAACGGAGAAGTTCTATCAGCCCAGTTTAACCATGAGTTTACCGATGCATACACTCAGGAAAAATCACAGAATGAGGGCAGTATTTGGATAGGATGGCAGCAATATAGAATTGAGACAGCCGGTCAAATTATTGTGGTGGATGGAACCTTATCTAAGGTACTCGATCGTAGTAGAAACCGAGTTATTATCAGTGAGTATGATTCGGAACTTGACGATTTTGCCCCATCAAAAATTATTGGTGGGCTTGGAAATACCTATCAGGTGGTGGATACAAAGAAGCGCCTCAATGTTCAGGAATATAATCTCCAAAGTTCAGATCCTTTTAGCACCTTTGAGCAAATGAATATTCGTATCGATTCGGAGCTTAAGCCATCAAGTTTGACCGCTTTGGATATGGGAGCCAATCGTATGCAGACTAGTTTTTCTGATGTTGAATACATCCCTATTAGTGTACAATTATTTGAACTAATTATCCCGGAAGATGCCGAAATAGTCGATATGCGCTATGAATAAGGCAATAAAATACATCGTTGGCATAGTCTTCGCAGTTTTTTTCCTGTGGCTCTCTTTTTCAAATGTATCTTTCGAAGAGCTTAGACTAGCGACCATAGGGATGAGTTGGTCGTGGCTCTTCCCTTTTAGTATAGCGCTGACTTTTTCCCACTACATTCGAGCAGAGCGCTGGCGACTTTTACTAGGGGACACTACATTGGTGGCCCACCGGTCCACTCTTTTTGCAGGGGTTATGTTTGGGTATTTAATCAATATTCCCTTTCCTAGATTAGGTGAAATATCCCGCCCTATGTACGTTGCCAAACAGCTTCATGAAAGTAACTCAAAGCTTATAGGGACCATTGTACTAGAGCGTTTTATTGATGTTATATCCATGCTTATAATCATGGCTTTAGTCGCTTATTTTTTATTATCCGATGTAGATACCTTAAGCCGGCTCTTGGGGGTAAATCTAGCAGACAGCGAAGTATATTCCGCCCTTTTTTTGAATACATGGCCACTAATTCTGCTTGGAATGGGGCTAATCATGGGTGGGTGGGTGCTCTATAAACGATTAACTACAACCGATCTGAATTCTGCTTGGTTATTAAAAATCAAAGAAATAATTGCTCAATTTGTTGAAGGCTTATTGAGTATTAAAAAACTAGAACGACCATTCCTATTTGTCGGATATACCGTGCTCATTTGGGTCGGCTATATTGCTATGATGTACATACCATTTTGGATGTTTGATCTACCTTTAAAATTTGACTTAGGCTGGACAGATGCCGCAATTTTAACGATGGCCTCTGCGGTTGCATTATCTATTCCGACCCCAGGTGGTATAGGAAGTTATCACTATTTTATAAGTTACAGTTTAGGCATATTGTATATGGTACCAGAGCCTACCGGTTTAGCTTTTGCTACCATTACGCATGCCGCAACCTTGGCCATGGTCATACTTGTTGCCCCCGCTGCATTAGCTATTGATAAGTTTCTTTCGTTACAGCGAGAGGCTACTGCCCAAAATGTCTAAAAAGTGTACCTTTAGTACTATGAATAATTGTTCAATTGTACCACAATCAGCACAAAAAGATGTGACTCGTTTCACATCAACCAGTATTTCTTCCATCTTATATGGAGTTGTAATGGCTCTAATTATTGGGTTCATGAGTACCGACATATTTGCACAAGGTGCTCAGAACACACTACTGCCAGAGATTAATCCGCAGGACATAGAAATTAGAAGTGAGTTCAAAGCTAATTTCCCTGGTCTTAGACGGCAACCTATTTTGGGTTTTAATCCGAGACCAAGAGTGTTTCAAATTGATCCTAACCGAATGCCATTCTTAGAGTCGCGAGAAGCGGCAGTTTCGGGAATATCGGTGACGGCTTTAGATAGACCTGAGGAGCCGGCCAAAATAGTATGGGTAACTCCACGGCGCCCAAAAGGTACTAGTCAGCTTGGAATGGGATGGTTTGTGAGTCCTGAGCTTAGAGTAAATTATTATTCACCGATTAAAGATGGTGTAATTGGAGTGGGTACTAATTTTCAGTCATCAGCTGGACACCTCGATAATGCCAGTGGACACAGAAACCTAGGGGTTGATGTGAATTATTCGAAAAATCTATCGGATACAAGAAACCTAACGAGTCAATTACGCCTAAATAATGACTTTAATCGAATGTTTTCTCTCAGCGATGAGATGCAAAACCTTTTAGGTGGAGTTCCAAAGAAAGATAATCAGGGTGTAATGTGGACTGCTCGATTAGATGAACAAAAAAACACCTTCCATAAAAATAGGTATGCTGTACAAGTGGGTCTTTTTGAAAGTGAATTAAATTCGGCCGTTATGGCTATTCAGGATAAAGCATCTTCCTCATTTATTAAGGCCCAGATGAACCGAAGCTGGCCAGGCCAACAAGCTCGTGAATATTGGAGTCTTCAATCAGGCGTAGATGTGCATTCGAATAAGCTAGATGGTAGTGCAAGGTCGCTGTACCTCATTCGGGCTGGGGGTGGATATACCCGGTTGATTGACTATACTTGGTCAGTGGATCTGGAGACATCATTGGCTTATGCAGACGATACAATTAACAGCGGTATCTATATAGAGCCTGATGCCACACTTAGTTATAATTATAACGATCAGTTAGGTGGGGTTGCTACATTGTCGGGCGAACTGAAAAACCCAACTTTATTGGAATGGCAAGAATACAATAGGTTTTTAACTCCTTCTACCCGACTACAGCATTCCTATCACATAGGTGTATCTGCAGAAGTATTTTGGAATTTCATGCAAACTAGTAGAGTCTATTCAGGACTCCAGTGGGAGCATATTAGTCGTTTTGGTTATGCTCAGCGAGAGCAATTGGATATTACTAATCCGGACAATTTATCAGGGAACACGCAGGATTTATTTTATAATTTGAATTATGCCGATGCTAGGGTGACTAAATTTTATTTGGGTAGCACGGTTGAATGGTTAGGTGGGGATATTCAAGGCGCGGCAGAAATTAGTCTGAGAAGTCCACGCTTGACCTCTAAAAAAGATATACCCTTTGAAGAAAAATTCAGAATAGAAGGCAGTGTACACTATTCGATGAGCCCAAAGCTACAAATTGGAGCCAACACGATGATTATAGGACCTCGAACAACAATTGGTTCTCAGCAATTAGATGGCTTTATTTTAGTACATTCTAATCTGCGTTATTCATTTAATGAACACTTGGGTGCATACATTAGATTGAATAACCTACTTTCTCAGCGTTATGAATGGTGGCAGGGATTTCAGGAAGCGCCATTGCATTTGTTTGGCGGTATAAGCTATGAATTTTAGGATTAGTTAGAATGGATGAACATCAGATAGAAAAAATTTCAGCTCTCATTAAGGAGCGATTGTTGGTAGGTGAATCGGTTCTGTTAGAAGGAATAGGAACATTTAGTCGAATTCATGAACCGCAGCACTTTTCCCGTGACGAAAAAGGGAGAACGGTTGCTCATCCTCCTAAAGATACCGTACAGTTTAGCCCTGAAGAATTAGGGGAAAGGGAATGAAGCAATTAGATTTTATACAGTACGTTGCGCGAGAATTGTCTATTTCTGAGGAGGAATCACAGGAATTATTACGTGGATTTTCTGTTCACCTAAACAATGAGCTAAACGAAACCGACTCAGTTCAACTAACTGGCCTTGGAACATTAAATAAAGATATTTACGGGATTTCTCTAGAATTAGATCCCTCCTTCGCTATTGAAATTAATTACAAGTATGCGGGTATGCAGCCTATTATTGTATCCGATGATTTTAATGTAGGTATAGAGGAAGAAGAGGAATCCGAAGTCGAAGTGGATCCCGATCCCGAGGAGGAACCCGAAGTCGATGTTGAACGCGAACCTGAGAAGGAATCCGAGCCCGAAGAAGAGCGAGAATCAGTAATCGATAAAGAGCCTGATTCTGAACAAGAACCTGAAGCCGTTGACAACACCGAAGTCGAAGTGGATTCCGAGCCTGAGGAGGAAACCCAATCCGAAGTCGAAGTGGATCCCGATCCCGAGGAGGAACCCGAAGTCGATGTTGAACGCGAACCCGAAGAAGAGCAAGAATCCGAACCCGAAGGCGATGTTGAACGCGAACCCGAAGAAGAGCAAGAATCCGAACCCGATCTCGACGATGAAGCCAAGGCTCGAATAGCAAAACGAACCGCTTCATTACGAAGTCCTAAAAAAACAAAAAAATCTAATCTTACTCCAATTTATATAGGAATAGGGGTTGTTTTTATTGCTGCAATGATAGCGGGATGGCAATTTTACCTAAAGCCTATACTCGACGAACCTGCTATGTTAGTGGGGGACTCTAGCACGGAACCATCGAATGTAACAGAGGCAATAGATTCAGACTCAATTAGTGAAGAACAGCAACCCTCTGCTGCACTAGATAATGAGAAAAATGGCCTAGAGGGGGAGGCTTCAGGTACTATGGGCATGAATGAAGAAAGTTCTATAATAAGCCCAGAAAATAGTGCTTCAAGAATAAACACCGACTCAGTAGTGAGCGCACCTATTATGGCTAAAAATGTGGCGGAAATTCCGGCAGATCAACCTCGATACGGGCTTATGGGAGAGGTCGATACCAGAGCTAATGATGGATACACCTTGGTGCTTTTTTCACTTTCCAATCGTCAGAGTGCAATGGAAAAATATGAACTATATCGCTCTGCTGGATACCGAAGTTTACTTTCGCCCGTTAATTCAAGTCGCTTCGGGTTAATGTGGCGCGTTAGTATAGGGCAGTTTTCGACGGTTGAACAGGCCCTTGAAGTGGCTAAGGAACTTCCCAAAGAAATTATCGAGGATTACTTTATTACCAAAATCTAATGGCATTACCTATGACTCTATTTGCAAATTTATCAACCAGAACCCTTGCCTTCCAAATGCAAGATAGCGCGATGGTGGACTCATTAACCAGCATGATGGAACCTGAAAGCATAAGCTTTTTCGATTTGATGGTTGAAGGCGGTGTGCTAATGATTCCAATTTTGATTTTGTTCTTTTTAGCTATTTACGTGATTGCGGAACGCTTGAGCGCACTTGGTAGAACGAAGACAGACACAGCCGCTTTTTTGGCAGCGATTGAATCCATGCTAAAGTCCGGTAAACAGGATCAAGCGATGCAGTATTGTGATTCATTTGATAAGCCATTGGCTCGAATTATCAAGGCAGGGATCAAGCGATTGGGCCGACCAATTCGCGACATAGAAGATGCCATAGATAATGCAGGCAAGAAAGAGATATTCTTTTTAGAGAAGAAAATGAATTGGCTAGCGACCATAGCTGGGGTAGCTCCTCTATTGGGTTTCACAGGTACGGTTACAGGGATGATTGAAGCCTTTATGGATATCCAATCGTTGCAGGGAAATGTAAATCCTAGCGCATTAGCGGGAGGAATTTGGGAGGCTTTAATCACGACGGCTGCGGGTCTTATGGTTGGTCTAATTGCCTTTGGTTTCTATAATTTTTTATTGGGCAAAATAAATCGGTCGATTTTTGAACTCGAAAATGCCTCCGCTGATTTCATCGACCTACTACAAACCCCAGCCACCAAAAAGTAGAGCATACATTATGGCTAGAAATTTTCGTCGAGATGACAAGCGCTTAGCCCCTCTTTCGCTGTTTTCACAGTCGTCCTTAACCGATATTGTACTTCTATTACTCATATTCTTTTTATTGACTTCGTCATTTGTGAGTAATTTTGGAATACAGGTTAATATCCCAAAAGCCGAAACATCATCGGTCACCCAGCAGGATTATATATCTGTCGCAATCACCAAAGACGGGCAATTTTATGTTGATGGTAATTTGACAGCTCAGGGTGAATTAGCTTTAGCTATTCGTGAATCGCGCAATACTAAGCCTGAAGGAATGATCGTCCTGAGGGCCGACAAAGATGCAAAAGTCGATGATGCGGTACGGGTATTGAATATTGGAAAAGCCTTACAATTAAAGCTGGTGATGGCAACCGAACAAAGTTCGTATTAGATGCAATCCGATTCTCTAAATATCGATGAACGTAGAGGGCTAGCGGTCAGCAGTATTACTGCGTTGCTTTTACTTCTTTTTTCTATCTGGTACAGCATAGATATGGATGAGGGAATGCGCCCATCCTTTATTGAAGTTGAATTTGGAGAATTTCAGTCAGGCCAACTTTCTGAGTTTTCAGAGCAACAAAACGAGCAAGTTGCTACCCGCCAAAACCCTTCGGAAACCCCGACCGAAGAACCGGTGGAAGATGCACCCGAGCCTGAAAGCACCCCGGAAACACCTGCTCTTGAAAACACCAAGCCAGTAGACTTGCCTGATGAGATCGAAGAGGTCATCGAAGAGGCAGTTCAAACCCCTGAAACAGAGGTCTTGGATCCCTCACAGAATGCTTCAGAAGTGGCAGAAGAAGAAATCGAGATTCCGCCTCAAGCTCAAATGGACGAAGATCAAAGCGAAGGAGCGGAGGAAAGTGGCGACCCAGATGGCAATAGAGGTGCAACCGATTCCGATCAGGGTACTGGGACAGATTCCGATGAAACGGCTCCGTATGAACTAAAATGGGAAGGAGATATTGAGCGCGCACCTATGGCACAGCCATTACCCACGAATGTGGCCAATGCTGAGGCGGTTATAACGGTACGCTTCGAAGTGCGTCCAAACGGAACAGTTGGCCGAATTATCCCACTTCGAAAAATGAATGCAGAGTTAGAAACAGAGGTGCTCAGAACTCTGCGATCTTGGCGTTTTTCCCGTTTACCCAGCGGTGTCCCTCAACAACCACAGTGGGGAACCATTACCTTTCGATTCGTATTTAGTTAGTAGAATCTCATCATCCAGAAAGTACACAAACAACCCATGAAAAGACTTCTACTCTTTTGTTTTGGACTATTCGTTAGTCTAGGTTTCTTCACTCAATGTAGCGATGATCCAACAGGTGTAGGCAGTGAGTATTTAGAGGTGAATTCTTGGATTCGGAATCAAATGTCGAATTATTATTATTGGAACTTTGTGATTCCTCGTATGGCGCCCGGCAATTTACCACCGGAACAGTTTTTTGAGGAAATCCTGTATACAACAGATGAGTTTTCCTATATGACGGACGATGCAGAAACCCTGCTCAATGAACTAAGTGGAAGTCAATATTCATCGGGATTTAGCCCAGCTATCTTGTCATTTAGTGATCAAGATCAATTATTTATGGTGGTAAAATATGTGTATCCGGACTCACCAGCTCAGCTAGCCGGCTTAGAACGCGGCGATATTATTTTGAGTGTGAACGGACAGACCCTGAACTCCGCTAATTACCAAGAATTACTACAAATAAATGGAACAGTGACCTACGGATTGGGGAGTTATTCTTTAGACGAAGAAACTCAGCAGGCGAATATCACCGATCTAGACAGCGTAATTAGTGTACGAAAGGAAATATTACAATTAGACCCAGTGATTACCACCAAAGTTATTGAAACGGGGGGAAAACGCATTGGGTATCTTTTTTATGCACAGTTTATCGATGGTACAGCTAATTTATTTATAAACGGGCTCAATGAGCGGTTGGCCGAGCTCAAGGCCCAACAAATTGACGAATTGGTCATAGATTTGCGATATAACCCAGGGGGAAGAATTACGGCAGCATCGCAGTTTGCCAACGCATTAGTCCCCTTAGAAACGGTACAAAACAAAGATATTTTCGTTGAATTTGAATACAACTCTCTTTTAGAAAACTTCTATCAAAGTACTGACGAAGTAGATTCAGAGAACCTATTTTTACGCTTTCAGGAAGGCCCGGTCAGTATGGGGTTAGAACGGATTTATGTGCTCACAACCAACCAAACCGCTTCGGCTAGTGAACTCCTTATACATGGACTAAAGCCCTATATGGAGGTAATTACCGTAGGGTCTAATACCTTGGGAAAATACTATGGTTCCTTTGTAATCACGGGCACCTTTCAAAGCCCTCCGGTGTACTATGCAATCTTACCGGTGACTTTAAAGTACTTAAACGCAAATCAAGAATCGGACTTTATAGACGGTCTAGAGGCGCAAGTAGGCGCTTCCGAAAACATCCTGTCTCCAAAACCATTGGGCGATCCAACCGACCCATTACTCGAAGCAGCGATTTCAGACATGATGGGTGAAACCGTTTCGGCAAAACCGTTCCCTACCACCTTTAGCCCAGCGGTTCGTTGGTACCCTACCCTATCCAATCAACTCCAATCTAAGGCTTGGTTTATTCAGGATTAGGCATTGCATATATGCCTAGGGTTTCGGTACTTACCACAACAAACCCGCTAACGAAATAATTACGTGACTATGAGTTCTTTAAACGGAGTCTTTATGCCTTATTTAGGTCAAAAAAATGGCGCTCAAGCCCATCTAACGACTATTTTTATCTTGTTGATGTTGTTGTTCCCGCTTATGGACGCCGAAGCCCAAAGCCGCTCCCGATCTTCTACTGAGTCTGAGGTAATCTTTGGGCATGGTCAAGAGATAGAAAATCCCAATGTTGACCCAAATATACTGAAGGGACTAAACTACAGAAATATTGGGCCATTCAGAGGAGGACGCTCGGTGGCAGTTGCTGGCCATGATGACCAGCCTTATATCTACTATACCGGATTTACTGGCGGTGGGGTTTATAAAACAACCGATGGAGGTGCGACTTGGTACAATATCTCCGATGGCTTTTTTAAAACAGGCTCAGTAGGAGCAATTGATGTAGCCGATTCAGATCCTAATGTCATTTATGTAGGTATGGGGGAAACAGACATTCGTGGAAACATGAGCGCTGGGGATGGAATGTATCGATCCACGGATGCCGGTAAAACATGGACATGGTTAGGCTTAGGTGAAACACGTTTCATTGGTGACATTGAAATTCATCCAGAAAATCCTGAAGTAGCATGGGTAGCGGCTATGGGTAAATTATTTGGTCCGGTTGAATCTTCACAGCGTGGTGTGTACAAAACCACCGATGGTGGAAAAACCTGGAACCAGGTATTGTTCAAAGATGCTAAAACCGGAGCGGTTGATATTGCTGTTGACCCGAATAACCCTAGAATACTATTTGCAGCCATGTGGGAGGCCTATCGAAGCCCATGGGAGATGAGTTCAGGGGGTGAAGGAAGTGGCTTATATAAAAGTGTCGACGGTGGTGAAAGTTGGACGGAAATCACTCAAAATCCTGGCATGCCAAAGGGCTTAATAGGTAAAATTGGGGTGTCTGTATCGCCTGTAAATTCAAATCGGGTTTTTGCCATTGTAGAAAATGCAACGGGTGGCGGCTTATTTAGATCTGAAGATGGAGGCGATACTTGGCGTAGGGTTAGCGCGGATCGAAACCTACGTCAAAGAGCATGGTATTATTCTAAGGTAGTAGCTGATCCAGGGAATGAAGATGTAGTCTATGTATTAAACGTGGGTTTTTGGAAGTCCAAAGATGGGGGCGCAAATTTTGACAGGATAGGGACTCCTCATGCCGATCATCATGATCTATGGATTGCCACAAATGATCCACAACGTATGGTTGTTGCAAATGATGGGGGTGGACAGGTCAGTTATAATGGTGGTGAAGGATGGTCATCTTACTATACTTCAGCCTCCGCCCAAATATATCAAGTGGCAACGGATAATCAGTTTCCCTATATGATTTATGGAGCTCAGCAAGATAACAGTACCTTTGCCATACGTTCTAGGACCAGTGGCGGTAGTATTGGCGAGCGAGATTGGTGGCCAGTGGCCGGTGGAGAGAGTGGATACATTGCGCCGGATCCAGACAATCCTAATGTGACCTTTGGTGGTAGTTATGGTGGGTATCTTAACAAGTATGATTCGGAATTAGGACTTAGTGATCGCATCGATGTTTGGCCAGACAATCCTATGGGGGCAGGTGCCAAAGATGCTAAATACCGATTTCAGTGGACCTTCCCTATCGTGATTTCACCCCACAATCCCGATGTATTATATGCCACTTCTCAACATGTGCATCGTTCTACTGATGAGGGGATGAGTTGGGAGACGATTAGCCCAGACTTGACTCGAAACGACACTACCAAGCAAGATGAATCAGGTGGGCCAATTACCAAAGACGATACCTCAGTTGAGTACTATAACACGATTTTTTCTTTTGTTGAATCTCCCATTGAGCCCGGGTTACTCTGGGCGGGAGCTGATGATGGGCTTGTTCACATTAGCCGGAATAATGGTCAGTCATGGGTTAATGTAACACCCAAAGACATGCCTGAGGCCATGATAAGTATCATTGACGCTTCCCATCATGCCGCTGGGACAGCCTATATAGCTGCTACCAGGTATAAATTTGGTGATTTTAGCCCCATGTTATATAAGACCACTAATTACGGAGAGTCATGGACAAAAATTATCACAGGCATACCACCAATGGATTTCACAAGGGCGATCAGGGAAGATCCCAACAGAGCCGGGTTATTGTACGCCGGAACCGAAACGGGGCTTTATGTATCATTTGATGACGGAAAACAGTGGCAACCATTACAACTAAACTTACCTGCGGTACCAATTACCGACCTAGCCGTTCATAAACGAGACAAGGACTTGATTGTAGCCACACAAGGACGATCTTTTTGGATTCTGGATGACCTTCCTGTATTACATCAACTTCAGGATGATGTATTAGCCAAAAGCCATCATCTATTCGATCCCGAGGACCCTTATTTATTTGGGGGACGATCGTGGGGTTCTAGTGCCACCGCTGGTCAAAACCCACAAGGTGGGGCAGTGGTCTATTATTATCTAGCGGAAGATGAGGATCAAGAAATTAAATTAGAATTTGTGGATATGCGTGATCAGGTTGTACAAAGCTATTCTAGCAAAGAAGACTGGCGTGGACGACCTGTAAGAGAATCAGCGTTGTTTCATGAAGATGAAGAGCAAGCACCAAGAGGATCACTCAGCGATAAAGCTGGTTTACAATCCTATGCTTGGGGACTAGATTACCCAGGAGTAACCAATATTAATGGACGTCAAATTCTCTGGGCGGGTTCAACCGCTGGTCCTCGTGCGGTACCCGGGACCTATACGGTACGTATGTATGTAGGCGATGAACTAGTGGGTGAAGAAGAGTTTGAGGTCAAAAAAGATCCACGGTTAGAGCAAATTTCACAGGAGGATCTGGTGAAACAGTTCGAGCTAGTACAAACCATAAATGCTAAGTTAGATTCTACTCACAAAGCAATCAATAAGATTCGATCGGTTCGGGAAGAACTCCGCGAACAAATGGGGAGCTTAGGAGTAGATGAATCATCTAAGGCCCTTCGTGAGCGTGCACAAGCGATGATGAAAGCTATGACGGAAATAGAGGAGGCATTGGTCCAAACCAAGGCGGAGGCTACGCAGGATGTTTTAAACTTTCCTATACGATTGAATAACAAGTTAGCGGCGCTCAAAAGTACGGTTGCTACCGGTTACGGGCGACCTACGGCTCAACAGTATGCTGTCTATGAAGACTTAGCAGTAAAAACGGATGTGCATCTTACACGTCTTCAAAAAATTTGGAATGGTGAGTACACCGACATTTTAGAAGAGTTTGAAAACCCGGTTATGCCTATAAATAATGATTAAGTAGATTCGTACCTTACAGGGTATGGTCAACGAAGCATTCCCTGTAACTGGTATGAGCTGCGCCGCTTGTGCCTCCAGCGTCGAGAGTATTTTATCGCACACAAAGGGGGTTCAGCAAGCAGAGGTTAATTTTGCCACCGAGCTGGTATGGGTAGAATACGAGGAAAGTTTATCACCAGAAGATCTCCATGAAGCCCTAAAAAAGGTGGGATATGGGCTTCTTTGGTCCGATGATGAATCCGGTGATGAGCTTGCGGAGGCCCAAAAAAAAGCCCATGAAGAGTACTATTATCAAGTTAAAACCCGGACGATTGCGTCTATTTTATTAAGTATACCCGTAATTATTATTGGTATGGGTTTTATGGATTGGACACCCGGGCGATGGATTTCTTTGGTGTTATCACTTCCGGTGTTGTTTTATTTTGGGCGCCATTTTTATGTGAACGCATGGAAACAAGCTAGACATGGCCAATCCAACATGGACACCTTGGTGGCTCTAAGTACGGGAATAGCCTTCTTATTTAGTCTTTTTAACACCTTATTTCCTCAAGTGCTCTTATCCAGAGGGTATGAGGTCCATGTATATTATGAAGCCGCCGTTGTCATTATCGCCTTTGTATCGCTAGGTAAATGGCTCGAAGAACGTGCTAAATCCAATACATCTACTGCCCTAAAAAAACTCATGGGGCTTCAGCCTAAAAATGTACACATATGGATGGCTAAGGATAGTGCTGATCGTTCGTCACTATCCGATAATTTTGACGTGCAGCAAGGTGAAGAGCAAGTAATGCCATTAAAATGGGTGAAAGAGGGACAAATTATCATCGTCCGACCGGGAGAACATGTACCCGTAGATGGGCAAGTCATTTTTGGGGAATCGTATGTTGATGAGAGTATGATTACGGGTGAGCCTATAGGGGTGTTAAAAAAGAAGGGAGAACGGGTCTACGCTGGTACCATCAACCAGAAAGGAAGTTTTTATTTTATAGCTGAAAAGGTTGGTAAGCAAACGTATTTATCGCAAATTATTTCCCGTGTCCAGCAGGCGCAAGGAAGTAAAGCTCCTGTTCAGAAATTGGTAGATCGGATTGCAGGAGTATTTGTACCTTTTGTTTTGGGAATTGCTGTGCTGAGTATGGTCGTATGGATGGTAGTCGGTGGGCAAGAAATGATCACCCAGGCTATTTTAGCGGCGGTTGCGGTGTTGGTTATTGCCTGCCCGTGTGCACTTGGGTTAGCCACACCTACAGCGATCATGGTGGGAATTGGTAAGGGCGCGGAGCATCAGATATTGATTAAAGATGCCCAAAGTCTGGAGCTTGCGCATAAGGTGGATACGGTGGTGTTGGACAAGACGGGAACGCTTACCCAAGGCCGGCCAGCCTTAACGGATGAAAAGTGGTTTTTAGATGGGTTAGAAAAAGAACAATCGAGTGTAGCTGCAATAATTTGGGCTATTGAACATCAATCAGAACACCCCCTATCGGAAGCTTTTTTAGCGCATTACCAGTCCGATTATAATAGCAGTGAAGATAAAATTGTCTTAACTCGGTTTGAAAGCATGACAGGGAAGGGAGTAGAAGCAGAAGATCAAGAGGGCAATAGTTATACATTGGGTAGTATTTCTTATTTGCGTGATCGGTATAAAAATCAGTGGAATGCCGAAGTACTCTCCTCCCAAGAGGATCAGTTTAGGCAGTGGGAAGGTCAAGCTAAAACGGTCATTGGTTTTATAATGAATGAAGAATTGCGTGCCTTATTTGCCCTAGCCGATCCACTAAAACCCACGGCTAAAGGTGGTATTGATGCATTAGGCCGTCAGGGCTTGCGGGTCATTATGCTATCTGGTGATAGTTCTAAAACGGCCGAAGCAGTTGCGAAGGAACTTGGAATTGAAGAGGTCTGGGCTCAGATGTTACCCGAGCAAAAAGCGGACAAAATACGAGCGCTTCAAGCACAAGGTTGCATCGTTGCTATGGTGGGTGATGGGATCAATGATTCCGAAGCGCTAGCCGCTGCCGATGTGAGTGTGGCTATGGGACAAGGTTCAGATATTGCTATGGATGTGGCAAAAGTGACGCTGATTTCCTCCGATCCTGGATTACTAGCTAAGGCATTTACGCTTTCTCATGATACCGTTCGGGGAATTCGGCAGAACCTTTTTTGGGCATTTATTTATAACATCATCGGAATCCCCATTGCTGCAGGGGTACTATACCCATTCAATGGGTTTTTATTGGATCCGATGATAGCAGGTGCTGCTATGGCCTTTAGCTCAGTATCTGTTGTGACCAACAGTCTTCGATTAAAAACCAAACCACTTTAAACCTAACCTGTAGATCTATGAAGGTTTTAACATTTACATCAAACATAGCCTGTAATGGATGCGTATCCAAAGTTAAACCATTTTTAGATGAGCTAGAAGGGCTTGCAAAATGGCAAGTGGATATTGAACACCCACAAAAAATTCTAACTGTTGAAAGCGATGAACTAAGCGCTGAGCAGATTCAGGAAGCCGTAGCTAAAGCAGGATACCGGTTAGAAGAGCAATAAACTTCGTTTAAACCACGTTACATCTTCATTTTAGCTAGAATAAAATGAATGATTTAGGGAACACACCACCAAAGCGCGTAGCTCAGTCGCCGCTTCATAAAACAATTCGAAACTGGGCCATCGGTATCACATTTATCCTCTTGGTTTTGGTCATCACATTTGGCGCTACCTTTTCAGATTTTTGGGGATTTAGAGATAAACATCGTACCGATACCTCAACCACACTGACTCAAGCCTATGATTTATTCATGGCCGATTTGGACTCTATTGTTGCCGGGCAGTTAGGCTCGTATGAAAGCCGACAAGTCCTGGAAATTGACACCGATGGAATGTTTCGAGTTCAGGGATTGAATCCGGAACGAGCCCCCTATTTGATTGGGCAAGTGATTAGAAAAGAAAACAATCAGCTCTACCCTGAACAACTACCCAATTTGTTGCGGGATGAGAAGCTTCAAGACACTCGGATTCGATTTCCAGAGGCGGAGTTAACTCTTTTTCTGGATCAATCCGCAGAAGTTAATATTGATGCAATTTCTGTAGCTAAGGCGGGTTTAGGTCTGCAGGACAAATTGAATTTGGTATACGAAAAAGCCTTTTCTGCTGTTGGTGCAAGAGATTGGTTTTATTTTGAACAATGGGAATCCATGATAGACGAATTTGGACTCTCTGAATCTGACAGCTTATGGGTTATAGAACAGGTTGAGGTAAAAAAGTTCAAGTATTCCGTGTTTCAACGGGTCGATGGAAGCTTCTCCGCCACCCCTACTCCAGTCGTGGCTATTGGTGGAGAAGTCTATCAACAGTCTGGCAGTGAACGAAATATTTATGAAGTATTTATTCAGTTGAGTCAGTTACGATTTCCCAAGAGTGAAGGAGATGGGATTGAAAGTCTTAGAAAGGATGGAGTATTGGCTTCTCCTACTCAGTCTTTCACCTGGAATCTCAGCGGTTACTAACAAAAGAGTAGTGCTTTTGTTACTGGATTGTTAAACAAGTATTAAACGACTATAAACTTAATTGCTTTGGGTAATCTAATTGAAATAATAGCGTAACAATTTGCTAATACATAGTGAATAGTTTGTATAGTCTTAAACTTTAATACAAATGTACTATTCATGAAAAAATTACGCAGTTTATACGGAATATGCTTTGCTATAGCTCTTCTAGCGAGCTGTTCATTTAGTGTTTTCGCCCAATCGCAAACCTTATCAGGGTCTGTTTCTGACGCTGTTACTTCCGAGCCACTTGCTGGAGTAAGCATTGTTGTTGTAGGATCAGAGACCGAGAGTGGCGTGGTTATTGGAACTCAAACCGACGCCATGGGACGTTTTAATTTGGATGTCCCAGCTGGTTTTACAGCACTTAAATTTTCGTACATTGGTTACATTTCCAAAGAGCAAACCATTCAGGGTCAAACGATGAATGTCGTGCTTGAACCCGATGTGCTTTTATTGGAAGAAGCGGTAGTAGTCGGTTTTGGTACACAAAAAAGAGCTAATCTTTCAGGCGCTGTAGATGAAGTAGATATGGAGGCCTTAGAACTAAGGTCTATCTCAAATGTTACTCAAGGGCTTCAAGGGCTTATCCCTAATTTAAATATTGATTATACGGCCGGTGCCCCAGGAACCGAGCCAATCATTAACATCCGTGGGTATACTTCTATCAATGGAGGCTCTCCGCTGATACTAATTGATGGAATTCCTGCCGAAGCACGCGATTTAAACCTTCTAGACGCACAAGATGTGAGTAGTATATCGGTTCTAAAGGATGCTTCATCTGCTGCTATTTACGGAGCTAGAGCGGCGTTTGGGGTGTTACTTATTGAAACTAAGCGTGGTGGTGGCGAACAAATGAATGTGAATTATACTCATCGCACAAGTTGGGATACCCCAACGGTCATTCCTGAAAAGGTAACAGATCCTTATGTTTACATGAGATGGCAGGAAAATTCAAGTGATGCTACTCCTTGGGACTATATTAATTATTCCGATGACATGTATGCCTGGGCAAGAGATCGATCCGATAATCCTAGCAGTACTGACGCAGTAAGAGTCAATCCTAGTAATACTTCTCAGTGGCAGTACATGGGAAATAGGGACTGGTCGGAGTATTTCCTATCCGACTACGGAATGTCGTCTAACAATACGTTGAGCCTTAGTGGATCAACAGCAAATACGAATTATTACTTATCTGGGTCGATGGACAACCAAGATGGGGCACTTCAAATCGATGATGATAACTTCGAGCGTTTAGGTATCCGTTCAAATGTTGAGTACCGGTTAAATCAGTTTTTCAACATAACCAATTTAACTCAAATGACTCAATCTTCCCGTAACGCCCCATCCTATCTAAGCGGTGAGAGTTCTTCCATGCAGTCATTCTATTTATTGGCTCCAACTTCATGGCATAAAAATCCAGATGGAACTTGGGCGAATTCAGCGGCCGGTCAATTAGCCGCACAGTTAACAGAAGGCGGGGATTTTGTAGATGAGTACAATAAGTTCCAAACGACTTTTACCTTACGATCCGATATTATTCCGTCTTTACTATCACTTAATGCTGATTATACATTCCGAAGCGAAAAGCGAAATTATGATTGGGATTACAAAAAATATCGCATTGGATACGGCCCTAATGATGTTCGTGAGCTAGGGAATACGGCTGTATACCGATACCGAATGGATTATGATTACCAGGTACTGAACCTATACGCTTCATTAAATAAGCAGTTCCAGAATCATCAGTTCTCGGGTATAATTGGTTATAATCAAGAATCATATGATTTTTATAGAGTAAATACCTCTATCACGGATGTGATTTCTTCTTCCCTCCCCTCTATTTCATTGGCTTTGGGTAGTACCAATACCAGCGATTCATACACAGGATGGGCTGTACAGGGAGTGTTTGGTCGATTAAACTACATTTTCAAGGATAAGTATATTGTTGAGTTTAACGGCCGCTACGATGGATCCTCTAGATTCCCCGAAAATGATCGCTTTGGTTTCTTTCCTTCCGCTTCATTGGGATGGAGGTTAGATCAAGAGAGTTTCTTTAACGTTGATGCCATTAATGTATTCAAATTACGCGCATCCTATGGAACTTTGGGGAACCAATCAGTATCTGATTTTGGGTACATCCCAAGCATGAGCACCTATAATAATGGTTATCTGGTTGATAATAACCGCCCCCTTTCTATCTCCGCACCGGGTATGGTTTCTTCTAACTACACTTGGGAAGAAGTTACATCTCAAAACATTGGTCTAGATATAGAGCTGCTTGAAAGTAAACTTCAATTTAATCTGGATCTCTATACTAGAGATACCGAGGGAATGCTTACTCTAGGTAAAGAACTACCATCGGTATTAGGAACTTCCGAGCCTAATGAAAACGCGGCTGATTTACGTACCAAAGGTTGGGAAGTAGCAGTCAATTACCGTGATAACGTAAACTTTTTAAATGACCGCTTATCATTTGGGGCTCGATTAACTCTTGCTGATGCTCAATCAGAAATAACTTCATTCGACAACCCAAATCAAAATTTAAACCAATACTATGTAGGTGCACAGATTGGGGAGATTTGGGGTTTGACCGTTGATGGTTTCTTTGAAAGTGAAGAAGAAATAACAAATTCTCCGGATCAGAGCTCAATGGTTCCATGGGGAGCTATACCTACTACCGTTGGTTCGATTAAATTTGCCGACATAAATGGTGATGGCGTTATCACCAAAGGTACAACCGTAGCTGACCCAGGTGATATGAAGGTAATAGGGAACTCAGAGGCTCGATATAGATTTGGGATAAATCTTGACTTCAACTATAAGGGTTTTGATGTACAAACATTTTTCCAAGGTATAGGAAAGAGAGATTATTACCCATTTCACTACGTATTCTGGGGATTCCACCAGCAGCCGTATAACGGTGGGTTTACTCATTTACTAGATTACTACCGCGCGGCAGATGATAGCCCTGAAGCAATGTCTCAGCATTCACAAAAATATATTGATATGGGGCTTGCTAATGCCAATACAGATAGCCGTTATCCAGTACTTCAAGCCTGGAATATGGATGTAAATACCTATGGAGCGGGCAGTACACCTAATGACAAATATCTGCTAGATGCTTCCTATCTACGGTGGAAGAATTTAACCATTGGGTATCGCTTGCCAGGTGAAATAATCCAGTCATTAGGCCTTTCTCAAGTACGCGTATATTTGAGTGGAGAAAACCTTATGGAATGGTCTGAGATATCTGATATAGTTGACCCTGAAGCCGTTACAAATAATGGCCGAGGCTACGTATATCCTTTCCAGCGTCGCTATTCGCTTGGCATAAACGTTCAATTTTAATTTAAGATTCAATTTCAATAATTATGAAATCACTATATAAAGCAAATATCCTTGTTCTCGTTGCACTCCTGATTATGCAGTGCGACGACAGCTTATTGAATGTGGAACCCAAAACAGAAATTGGGCGAGAAAATTTCTTCAACTCTGCTGAAGATCTGCAGATGTACGTCAATTCTATGATTGATTGGCCAAATGTCATGGATCTTAACCATGAACAATCCGATGATGCTACTACTTCAGGGTCTTCCGAGTTACGGAATGTGATGGTATTTGATCTTACTGCCCAAGACTTTAATGGGGGTTGGAGTTGGTCAAAGTTGAGAAACATCAACTATTTTCTTGAAAACTTCGAAAAAGCAGATGTCCCTCAAGAAACGTTAGATCACTTTGAAGGGGTTGCTCGTTTCCATAGAGCTCGTTTTTATATGGATAAAATTCAACGATTTGGCAATGTGCCTTGGTACGATAAAGTACTTGGTACGGACGATCAAGATCTATATAAAGCCGTGGATAGTCGTGAATTTGTGGTAGACAAAATCTTTGAAGATTTGACTTTTGCCGCGGAACATGTTCGCGAAACAGCGTCAACAGGAGCTGTCAAAAATGACGTAGTACGTACTTATATGGCTCGGTATGCATTGTTTGAGGGAACATTCAGAAAGTATCATAGCTATCTGAACTTAACTAGTACGGCTGATACGTATCTACAGATTGCTCGTGACCAAGCCAAGCATGTTATGGACACAGGGCGCTATGACATTTTTACTAGTGGTTCTGCTGATGCGTACGGCGCTTTATTTACATCAACGGATTTACAAGGGAACCCAGAGGTGATACTATTAAATAGAAGCATTTCTGGCAATCGTAATTCTGGCTGGTGGGGTGCCGGTTTTGGGCAGTACGAACAGTCTCACACTAAGGCGATGGTTCAATCTTACCTTATGAGTGATGGTAGCTTTTATTCTGCCCAACCTAACTATGATACCCATTCTTTTGTGGAGGAATTTACAAACAGAGATCCACGACTCTTCCAAAGTTTTGCGTATCCAGGTTGGATTATTAATAACTCAGGTACCTATGCACAGGGTGAAAATGGTACAGAATATATTCAGGAATTCAACAGAAACTTTACTGGGTATCATACCATAAAGTGGTTTGTAAATTCGGCGGAAGCAACTACTCAAGAATCTTTAGACGTCCCTGTCTTACGATATGCTGAAGTACTTCTGATTTATGCCGAAGCAATGGCCGAGTTGGGCAGCATTAGCCAAGGGGTTTTGGATGCCACCGTGAATAAATTACGCGATCGAGTAGGTATGCCTCATTTAACGATGGGCACAGCAGCAGATCCTATGTTACAGGCACGTTACCCGAATGTTGCAAACGTAGTACTTCTTGAAATCCGTCGCGAACGCCGCGTAGAGTTGTTTAACGAGGATCATCGGTATGAAGATGTACTACGATATGGGGCTGGACAGTTGTTTGAAACCCTTCCTAAGGGGCCTTATTTTAGTGGATTAGGGAACCATGATGTGACGGGCGACGGAATTCCAGATATCAAGTTAATTGGGGAAACTGAAACCATTCCAATCTCTGATAACCGTGAAGTAAATGCACTTGGTAAACAACTCATATACTATCGTGCAGGGCCATATGGCAGCATGGCGAGTGTATTCTTAGAAAATGGTACTTCAGGCGCAGTTTTGGCTAGAGATTCAAATGGAACATTCGAAGCGCCCAAAGATTATTATCGACCTATTCCTTTCACTGAAATACAACTAAATACGAATTTAACCCAATCCTTTGGGTGGTAATAATGATGACCTCATTAGTTCATGAGAGAAAGACACAGAATTAAATAAGACTATCTGTTTGTGAAAATCCCATGTGAAGGTGGGGTTTTCTTTTACTGTATTTTAGACTATAAATCAACGTCATGATTATGAATCGTATACCTATTTTTGTATTACTAGCTATCACTACTTTACACTGCAATCTGTTAGAAGATGAAAAGGATACCGCTACTCCAAAAGCCATCTATATCATAGTTGATGGGATATCGACGGATGTGTTACAGTCTACTCCTACACCTAATATAGATGCTATTTCAGCCATGGGTGGGTTCAATACGGCAATGACGGGAGGCATAGCAGATGGGTATTCGGAGTCTCCAACGGCCTCAGCAATAGGGTACAATAACGTGCTAACAGGTACTTGGGCAAACAAACATAATGTATATACAAACGGTATTAATGCACCGAATTATCACTATTATTCTTTGTTCCGTCTGATTCATGAGCAATCCCCGGAATTAACTACGGCCCTTTTTTCATCTTGGACCGATAATAGAACGAAGCTTATTGGGGAAGGACTAGAAAAGGCTGGTGGAGTAGAAATAGATATTATACGAGACGGCTATGATCTAAATGTAGAGGAATTTCCTCAAGATTCTGGATGGGTTCAGAAAGTGGATACACGCGTAGCTACTGAGGCTGCTGAAGTCATTTTAACAGAAGGCCCTGACTTTTCATGGGTGTATTTATGGTATACCGATGATACCGGCCATATGTACGGCGAAGACGAACGACATCGTGCATCGATTACATATGCCGATTCTTTAGTTGGGCTCATCTATGATGCCGTTTTACAACGACAGGAGCAACATAATGAAGATTGGTTCGTAGCTGTGACAACGGATCATGGCCGAAGTCTACCTAATGGTTTTGGACATGGTGGTCAAAGTGAACGGGAACGGGAAGTATGGTTTGCGGTACAGGCTACAAATCTAAATACCCATTTTGATTCAGCTCACCTAAAACATGTCGATCTTTACCCCTCCGTTGTATATCAATTAGGCTTAGATATGCCTGATACTCAACGCTCAGAGTTAGATGGCATTCCATTTATTGGTCCAGTGCTAACCTCACACCTATCAACCCGAGAGAGTGAACAAGAAAATGTTCAACTCATCGAGTGGGAGTATTATGGAATGAGGGACAATGTAATGGGAACGCTATCATATAGTATTTCAGATGAGTTTTCTCGGGGGGGGAAAGATGAGTATGTATTCATTGCAGAGATAAATTTATCTAATGAGCAATATGAATGGAATGTTCCTGATTCTTTGGCACTAATTGGGTTTGAGTTTCAGGATAAAAACTGGATTAAGCTGCTGTTAGAAACGCCGGAAAACAGTTCGAATATTTGGTTGGGCCTAACTCCCTAACACAAGATAAGTCGGTGTTCGGGCGATAAAGGTTGCTATTTTGTTTCAGCTTGAATAGTATAGTTGAACGAAAAGTAAGTAAATCAAAGATCCAACCTAATCCCCCACCATGATTTCTGCTGAACATGTAATAGCACTCTTAAAGCAACAAGCAAGTGAAGAGCATGCAGAACGTATGCAAGGTTTTTTTAAGACAGGAAAAGGGCAGTATGGAGAGGGAGATGTTTTTTGGGGAATCCGAGTGCCGAATCAACGCGCGATAGCTAAGGATGTATGGAAGGATCTATCAAAAGATCAGTGGCCCACACTTATTCAGCATCCTGTACATGAAGTGCGCCTAACAGCTCTTTTTATTTTGACTTATTGGTATGAAAAAGCAAAGACTGAAAAGGAAAGAGAGCAGTGGGTAGCATGGTACATAGAATACCGAGCTTTTATTAATAATTGGGACTTGGTGGATACCTCGGCTCATAAAGTCTTGGGAGATTGGTTTTGGGATAGAGATCGAAGTGTACTTATGGATTGGGTGGGATCGCAGGATTTGTGGGAAGTACGTATTGCGGTGGTGAGTACGTACCGGTTTATCAAACGGGGCGATTATTCTAGCACCCTTTGGATGGCCGGTCAATTATTCTCCCATCCCCACGATCTTATTCATAAGGCTGTTGGCTGGATGCTCCGTGAAGTGGGTAAAATGGAAGAAGAAGTATTGTTAGAATTTCTCAATCAACACTATACTCACATGCCTAGAACCATGCTTCGTTATGCTATTGAGCGATTACACGAACCCCTTCGTAAAGACTATTTGTTAGGGAAAGTAAAAAATTAATTCTCTACTCTTCTTCGCTGTTATAACTGTTATATTCCGAGATAATGATCCATCCATCCATCATATCTCACATTTTCAGGCCAATGTCTATTCGGTCTATATCCTTTTTGACACTCATTGCAGGTCTAGTGCTAAGTACCGCTATGTACGCTTCACTACCTATGCCTCAAGATAATGAACCCGTTGTGTTATTGGTGTTGGATGCAGAGGATGCATCTCCGGTAATTGGAGTAAGTTTTTGGAGTAAAAAAGCAGCTATATCAGAAATAACGAATACGAAAGGGCAAGTCCGGATAGACCGTTTTAAGGGTCAAGAACAGATTGAAATTCAAGCTTTAGGATATCGAAAAAGAGTAGTGAGTTACCAGGACTTACGGGCACTGAACGATACCTTATATATGGTGCCTGAAACCTTTCAGCTTGAAAATGTGGTAGTTTCGGCTACTAGATGGAGACAGAATTACACCTCCGTTTCGCAGGCTATTTCAGTTATTGAGCCGGAAGTCATTCAGCGTCGTCAGCCTCAAACGATGGCAGATGCACTCGGGCTCAGCGGGAAAGTCTTTATTCAAAAAAGTCAACAAGGTGGCGGAAGTCCAATGATTCGCGGCTTTGCAACCAACCGTTTGCTCTACAGTGTAGATGGAATCCGTATGAATACGGCTATTTTTAGAAGCGGTAACATACAGAATGTCATTAATCTAGATCCTTTTTCAATGCAACGCACGGAAATATTATTTGGCCCTAGTTCGGTGATGTATGGAAGCGATGCTATTGGGGGGGTAATGAGTTTTGAGACCTTAACTCCAGAATTTGCATTGGATAGTTTAAGAAAGGTATTTAACCCGATTGCTAGTGGGAAAGCGGACATTCGGGGGACAACGGCAAATAATGAACGTACCGGACACCTGGATCTACAATTAGGTTGGAATAAATGGGCGTGGCTTGGAAGTATAAGTCGATGGCAGTACGACCATCTTAGGCAAGGATCGAATGGTCCGGATGATTATGTGAAAAGTTATTACGTGAAAAGCTATACTGCACATGATTGGCAAAGTACTGATGAGCCACTTATTAATGGTCGAGTTCCTGATGAAATAGTCCAGCAGAGCGACCCATTACTACAAATTCCTTCAGGATATGATCAGTGGAATACAATGCAAAAAGTTCGTTGGCAACCCACAGATGGAATGGATATACGGTATACTTTTCAGTTTTCTGAAACCTCGAATTACGGGAGATATGACCGTCATCTTCGAATGCGAGATGGATTACCACGATATGCAAGATGGGATTATGGCCCGCAGGGCTGGAAAATGCATCTGTTATCACTAAAGCTAAGTGGAGGAGTAGGTAAACCCGTTTATGATCAACTAATCATCAAAGGGGCTCGGCAGGATTTTTGGGAAAGCAGAATGAGTAGAAACTTTGGAGAGGTATTCACCGAGCAGCAAGAAGAGTTGGTTCAGGCCAATTCAATCCATATTGACGCCATCAAGTGGTTAAGCGAGAAAATATTATTTAGCTATGGGGTGGAATGGGTGCAAAACAAGGTCAACTCGAAAGGATCAGTGCAACGTTTAAATGAAAAAGAATCTGAAGTAGGTATTTCTAGATATCCTGACGCAACATGGAACTCATCGGCAATTTTTTTACACTCGGATATTCAATTAAACACAAAGACCAAGCTACAAGCCGGTTTACGTTATAACACCTATCATATCGATGCTCAATTTGGAAATCCTGAACGCTTAGATGTAGTATTATTCGATCAGGCCAATCTCCGTGATCGAGCCCTAGTTGGATCTCTTGGGTTTATAAGCCGGCCTAATAATGTTTGGGTACTTAAGCTAAATTTGGGAACAGCCTTTCGATCCCCTAATGTGGACGATATGGGAAAGATTTTCGATTCAGAGCCTGGCGCAGTAACCGTGCCTAACTCAAACCTCAAAGCAGAATATGCTTGGAATATAGATGCAGGAGTAGTTCATAGAGTATTGAGTGGGCTTAAGATTGAATTGAATGCGTATTGGACCCATTTGAATGATGCTATGGTACGTAGGGATTACGAGCTAAACGGGCAAACAACCATGCTCTATCAAGGAATTGATAGTCGGATACAGGCGATACAAAATGCGGCCTATGCTCGAGTGTATGGCATGCAATGGAGTCTGGATGCCCAAATAGGTAGCAGGTGGATATTAACGACCCGAATGAACCTGCAAAAAGGAGAAGATGAGTTGGACAATGGCGATATAAGCCCCTCTAGACACGCGGCTCCATTTTTTGGGGAAAGTAGTCTTATTTATGAACATAACTCATGGTCGGGTTCCCTAATATATCGGTTCCAGGGAACAAAATCGCATAGTCAAATGGCTATTACAGAACGCGAAAAAACCGATCTATATGCACTTAATGAAGATAATTTAACCTACGCTCCTTCTTGGGGTGTGTGGAATCTAGTTGGAAAATACGAGATTGCTGTTTGGGGGAATATGCTTCTAAAAATAGAAAATATTACTGATCATCGTTATCGCCCTTACAGTTCTGGAATCTCAGCAGCAGGGCGTAGTGTTCAGCTTGGTTTTAGTGTGCATTTTTAACCCGCTTATATGAGTTAGAGGCCGTGCATGCTAAAAATTGAGGAGCTACTTCATTAAACCCCACCCATTAGGGGTTCATTTATCGCTCGAATACTGGAATTAGGAAGTCCCTCTGGATGATGTAATTTGACCGCCTCTATGGTTTCGAGAACCAGTTCTAAGTGAAGTTTTTTTGAACGATTATAGAACTCTTGAGCCTGTTGACTAAGTTTGGGTTTTCCGTGTAGTGGTTTATCACTTACGCTCAGTAAGGTAGCGTGAGGAACACGATACCTAAATCCATTGGTTGCTACAGTTGCTGATTCCATATCAATAGCAACGCTCCGGCTTTGGTGGATACGCTGCACGGTATCTTTAGCTGAAAACTCCCAATTTCGATTCGCAGTCGTAAACACCGTACCTATTCTGTGTTCAATACCATGCTGGTCGAGCGCTTGTTTTAGATAACTGTTAAGTAAATAATTAGGAATAACAGGATTTCCGATAGGAAATACGTCGTCCAACACTCGGTCGTCCCGATAATACCCACTGGCAAGAACGAAATCCCCAATACGTTGGTGATTTCGTAAACCACCGCAATGGCCAACCATTATCATTGCGTCAGGGCGTAATACCGAGATGTGATCGGTTATGGTTTTAGCATTAGAGGGGCCAACTCCAATATTAATGAGACTAATGCCGGTATTGTTAGGTTGAATCCAGTGATAAGCGGGCATCTGAACCCCTTCATTATCTGGTTTTATCGCATCTGGAAACCTTTCTTTGAAGACCTCTACATGCATGTCATAGTTGGTAAACAGGATGTACCGCTGAAAATGTTCCGGCTTAGTTCCAGTGTAATGTAGCAACCTATTAATGGAAAGATCTACGCGCTCAGGAGAAAACAAAAACAACTTTTTCTTAGTAAAATCCCATTCCTCTTCATCCATATGAGATAACAGAGTGGGATCATTGAGCGCAATACGTGTTCTTTTTTGATGTAATTGTATCGAGGCTCCTTTGCTTAAAAGCCGATACAGTTCACGGATTAAGTACCATCTAAAAACTTTTGGGTGAGCCATTTCTCCACGTAACCTTGGGTTATGCTTGGAATATTCTCGGTTAATTTCGAGATGAGGGTAAAATCCTTCATCAAAAAGCTGATTCATACGCTCGCAGAGTAGCTGTACATCTTCTTTGGTAAATGAATCAGGTGAGATGGACATAATTTTTTTCATATACTAATATAAAGAAATTTAATCTGAGGAGATAACATAGTGATAGATGCTAGAATACCGTAGTTTCTTCGCAATCCTTTCCTTCAGGTCCTTTCTTATTTTTATTAGATCATTTTTTACTAGATCATTATGATTGCTGATTTCACCTTTACCATTGAATCTTGGAAAACCGAACAAGAACGCACTTTGCAGGTCACAAAGATATTTGACCTAGTACAAAGGGATATGATATTGGCTTCGGAACAGCATAGGGCAAGTTTTTCTGTGTTAAAAGCACCTGATTGGATCAATATAATGGCATTAACTAAGGATCAGCAGGTGATTCTGGTCGAGCAGTACAGATACGGACTTCAAGCCCCTACCCTAGAGTTAGCGGGTGGTGTATGCGATCCTGGTGAACATCCACTAGAAACTTCCAAACGCGAACTATTGGAAGAAACCGGCTTTGCTTCCGAAGAGTGGATTTCATTAGGAAAAGTTAGTTCAAATCCGGCAATGCAAGATAATTACACGCATAGTTTTTTAGCATTGAACTGTGAAAAAGTAGCCGAGCAAAAGCTTGATGGAAACGAGCGTATTCAGGTGCATTTAATACCCATTGAACAATTTTTAGACTATGTTCAGTCAGGAGTTATTGATCACTCACTTGTAGCAGCCACCACTGCAAAGTATCTATTGCATACGCGTGATAAGCACTTTTAGTTCGGAAAGTTTCCAAAGCAAAGTGGGGTGAACGAAGGTGTTCAAAGGTGAACGAATGAAGCCGCATTATCCGTTACTATAATCCTGCTAAGTTTTGAAAGTTGCTTATATAGTACCTTAGAAAACGAACAAGTCAGAAAACGAACAAATTGTACAGGGTAGCGTATCAACTTGCAAATACATCAACCAGTACATACATCAACCAGCATACAATAAATGAACGAGGAAAATTAATGAAAGAGATTGGAAGCAAAATCGATACAGATTTTATGATAAAAACGGTGAAAGATGGCCAAGAAAATGAACAACTTTTCTCGTCATTACTTGACCGCCGAGCTATTGTATCGGTATACATGAAAAACAACACTGGAAGCTGTGATAAACAGACAGCAAGCTTAGCTGAGCATGCATCTTGGTTTGCTGATAAAGGGTATCAGTTAATGGCCTTAAGTAAAGATACCTGTGGATCACATAAAAAATATGCTGATAAACAGGGTATTTCATTTACCTTGTTATCCGACCCTGATCACGCTTTTGCGAAAGCAACGCAATCTATGGTGGAAAAAAAGATGTACGGAAAAGTTTATGAAGCCCCTTCCCGTTCTGCCTTTGTTATTGATACAGATGGTATTATTTTGGCAGTCATTGAAAAAGTGAATACCAAAGCGCATGCCGAGGAGTTAAAAGAGCTGGTAGAAAGTTTGTAATCTATTCCTTAAGATAAGGAACTAATTACTGCCCAATTATTTACATCTGTTATTCCCATTAAAAAGGCCCATGAAAAGACTCGTAATCGTAGAATCCCCAACAAAAACAAAGACGATAAGTAAGTATTTGCCAAAAGGCTATGAGGTGGATTCGTCCATGGGGCATATCAGAGATTTGCCTTCTTCGGCTAAATTGGTACCTGCTAAATATAAAAAAGAGAGTTGGTCTAGTTTGGGTATTAATCCAGATGAACGATACTTTGCTATTTATGTGACCCCACCGGATAAGAAGAAGATTGTGAAACGTCTAAAGGATAAGTTGAAAGGGGTAGATGAGCTTATATTGGCAACGGATGAAGATCGCGAGGGGGAGGCGATATCTTGGCATTTGTTAGAGGTATTAAAACCTAAAGTACCAGTAAAGAGAATGGTATTTAGAGAAATTACCAAAGAAGCAGTTCAGAATGCGTTAGAAAATACCCGTGAAATTGACATGAATTTGGTTTATGCACAAGAAACCAGACGTATTTTAGACCGATTAGCGGGATATACGGTTTCTCCTTTGTTATGGAAAAAAATCGCACCCGGACTATCTGCTGGGCGGGTACAATCGGTAGCAGTTGAGTTCATTGTTCAACGCGAACGAGAGCGCATGAAATTCCGAAAAGGAACCTATTATGACCTGCAAGCAATGGTTCAAAAAGAGGGGGATCAAAGTCAATTCAAAGCAGATTTAACTCATGTTGATAGTAAAAGAGTTGCTAGTGGGAAAGATTTCGACGAAAATACGGGTAAGCTTAAAAAACCAGGTTCTGTCGTTTTGCTGGATGAGACACAGGCGGACTCATTAGTAAGCCAACTTAAGAAGGCGGATTGGAAAGTAAGCGATGTCGATGTAAAAGTTCAAAAGCGGAACCCAGCCCCTCCGTTCATCACCTCTACACTTCAACAAGAGGCCAACAGAAAATTTGGTTTTTCAGCACGTGACACGATGAGTGTGGCTCAGAAGTTGTACGAAAAAGGGTTTATAACCTACATGAGAACAGACTCTACCCGACTATCTGGCCAGGCAATAGAGGCGGCTAGGGAAGGGATTGTTGATCAGTATGGAAAAGAATATTTATTCGAACGTGTTCGAAATTATACCGCCAAAGGAAAAAGTGCACAGGAAGCTCATGAAGCTATCCGTCCATCGGGTTCTCGATTTGTTATGCCTGAACAGTCGGGGTTACGTGATAGGGAGCTAAAATTATATGACCTTATCTGGAAGAGAACCATTGCTACTCAGATGGCTGAGGCGGAATTAGAATTTACTAACGTCAGTATAGAGGCTACTTCTACCGAAGCAACGGCTACTTTTCGAAGTAGTGGGAAGAAGATTTTATTCCCAGGTTTTTTCCGCGCCTATGTTGAAGGAAGTGATGATCCAGAGGCGGCATTAGAGAATCAGGAGCAGTTTTTACCCAATCTAACTACGGGTGATCGTACCGAATTACAAGATCTGGTTTTCAGTGAGCACGAAACCAAACCACCTGCTCGCTATACCGAGGCCACTCTTGTAAAAGAACTCGAAAAAAGTGGAGTTGGTAGGCCGAGTACCTATGCAGCGGTTATATCCACCATCCAAGATCGTGGGTATGCCAAAAAAGAAGGTAAAGCATTGGTTCCAAGTTTCACTGCTTTTGCGGTTACAGCTTTGTTAGAGCAACATTTTCCTGATCTGGTTGATAGTGATTTCACCTCAAATTTGGAAGATAAACTAGATGAAGTAGCCAATGGAAAACAAGATCCGGTTGCCTATCTAGACGATTACTATAAAGGAGTTAATGGGCTTAAAGCAAAAGTTGATTCCCAAGAAGATCAAATCGATCCTCAAAAAGCCAAATTGTTAGATTTGCCCTTGGAAGGTCTGGAAGGAATTAATGTAGCTATTGGTCGTTTTGGGCCTTATGCGAAAATGCAAAAGGATGGCGAAGAAATCACGACATCATTACCACTGGATATGGATCCGAGTGATTTAACCGCAAGCAAGTTGGAAGAGCTCATACAAAGGTCAACCGAAGAAGATAAGCCCGTTGGACTTGATGAAGATACCGGTCTTCCTGTATTTGTGTTATCGGGCCGTTATGGTCCTTATGTTCAACTGGGTGAATTAACCGAGGAGAATAAAAAACCGAAACGTGTTTCGTTACTTAAAGGGATGAGTCCCGAAGAAGTTGACATAGAATTAGCCTTAAAATTGCTTGCTTTACCACGTATGTTGGGTGAACACCCGGATGATGGAAAAGTGGTAAAAGCAGGAGTTGGCCGATATGGCCCCTACGTCGTGCATGATGGAAGTTTTAAGTCATTGACTAAGGATGATGATGTACTGACGGTTGAGTTAGACAGAGCAGTTGAATTGCTAAGTCAAAAATCAGCCAAGAGAGGGAGCTCAGAACTCTACGATTTAGGAAATTTTCCTGATACCGAGACGCCTATTAAAATAATGAATGGCCGTTATGGTCCTTACATTAAATACGGTAAAAAGAATATTGGTTTACCTAAAGGCAAACAGCCTGAAGACATAACCAAAGAACAAGCTATTGAATTGATCGCCGCAAAAAAGTAGTCTATTTAATGAGGCTCATACTGCGGGTAAGTGTTCCATTCGATGTTTTAAGCTGATAAAAGTACAATCCGCTGGGTAAGTTGGCTGCGTCGAACAGGATGGAATGTGTACCTGCATTCCGATATTCTTGCAGTAATTTTTGAACAGGCATTCCCAGTTGATTGTAAACGGTTAATTCAACACGTTCCGCTTGTGCTAGTGTAAAAGCTATATTGGTCGATGGATTAAATGGGTTTGGATAGTTTGGAGCAAGTCTGAAGGACATTTTTTGAAGTTTGGCTTCCTCTTCACTATTCGTGCTGTTATTGTAGGTTCCGTACACCGTTAAGCTAGGGCGATTTGCACTACCACTAAATTGGGACGATGCGAATCGTTTTGAGGAGCGGTTCTGAGAATCTTCGTTTCCAATAAGCATCACCCCATAATTAGGCATATCCCCTTTTCGCCATTGATCAAAAAGTGTAATAAAATCATCTGTTCCTTTTAGGCTATAACTTCCACTGCCTTGGATGCTACCCTCAAATAAAATTTCCTCACCAATATCTCCACCTTCGTTATTCCATAACGTGTCAGGATAAACCCGGTAGGTCCATGTTGGATCATCTTCGGTGGCAGAAGTACCTTTCCCTTCGTTTGCCGATGCATCAGAGCTACCCTCTGCCCAGGCTCCTAAAACTGGATAAATACGAAGATCTTGCGCTGCATTTTGGGTTTTGTTCATAGACAAGGATAAAAAAACCGAATCAATAGTCGCATCGAACGGAATTTCTGTGCCTAGGTTAAAACGAATTAGGGTGCGACGTAAATCACCATTATTTGTTTTACCTATAAATATATATTGTCCTTTGCTGTTCGCTATGTTTCCCTGACTTGACTCATAAAGCGTTGCATCATCTGTTGCATTAAGAATAATATCGAAATTCTGTGCGCATAATTTAAATGGATTAAATATTGTAAGGACCATGAATAAGGCACATGTCAATAAATATAGGGTCGATTGGTGTGGTCGGGCGATATTCTTCAAATGAGTTAAATGGCTAAAGGTTCTTAGATTAGTCTTCTGTTGATTCTTGTCGTTTATTCTAAAGATATTTACATACAATTAAACGGAATCTAGTACGCCAAAGTTCAATTGAGTAATAAATTTAACACAAGTATAGTGTACCTAAACCAATTGCAACTGCCGTATACTAAAAAAAAGTGGGCGAATACTTATAAAAATGTTAAAAACCCATCGTCAAAAACACCCATTGACATGCGACTATTCGTAAGGTATTTTACTAGTACATAAAAAACGTTCACCCGCCATGCAAAAAAGAAGCAATTATCATTTTACATACCCAATAAATATTGGGGAGCTTGACTTGGCTACAATGGTAAGTATGTATCGTAGTAGGGGTGAACCCCGAAAATCAATGCCAGGTGAGTATTTTTGTTGCGCATTGAGCCATGAGTTGCTTAGAGAGGGAAAATTCTGGTTTGGTTTATTTTACTCGCAAAAAGTATGGGATGAGCTAATAACCAAAGGGAGCGAAGGCTACCCATTGACAGAGGCTGAGTTCATCATACTTGGACTGGTATACAGCAGCGAAGATGAACCTCCCCATCGTGAATATGTTGAGCGTCATTCACGGGTTGTAGACAAACTATCCTATCTTATTCTGAATGATTTACGTGGTTTTGGCTTTCTAGTTGAGGATGAAAGCGGCTATGTTCGTATTACTCCACGAGGCGAGCGGGCCTTGCATGGGATTGCTCGAAGAATGTATGGCAAGCGTTTTCTTCCCGAAATGATTGATCATACTCCTAAGCCGGAAGTACCAAAAATAGAAGAAGCCCAACGTCGACACCAGGATCAAGGAAATCTGTTTATATAGATTTACTGCTCAGGGGTGTACATTAGTACATTATTTGTAGTGTTCACGTCGGCTAATCGCTCAGTTGGATCAATGCTGATGGACCGAATGTTTTCCATAGGCATGGGAATGGTAAATGAGTAGCTAGGTTCTACCCATGGCCAGTCTTCTAAAATGGTCCGTTTTAGGTCGTGTTCCGCTGGTTTTTCTCCTCTCATTATTCGCATGGGAATATAAAATTCCTCTTTTGAACCGTCGGTATATTCAATCCGAATATCTAAGGGCATAGGCATGAGGCCCATTCGTTCTAGCTCTATTCGCGTGGTACCTGTTAGGCTTTCGCTTGCTTCTACTGATGCGATTCCATAATCAATAGTTTTGGTGGTATGGACAAAGTATTCATGGAACCAATCCAGTATCATCCCAGATTCTTTCTCCATGAGTCGAATAAAATCTAAATCAGTGGGGTGTTTTAATTTCCATTCATCGTGGTACCTAAGCATGCCAGATCGAAAAGCTTCTTCCCCTATGATATATCGAATTTGATTCAAGTAAACGGCACCCTTAGAATAGGCGGCGCGGCCATAAGCAAAATTGGTATGATAGTGATCCGCGTGGGTAGCCATGGGCTCTTCCTTTCCAGAGTCTACCAACCGTTGATATCCTCTCATCGATCCTGTATGAGGATTACCCGTACTCTCAAATAAATAGTGCATGGTTTCAGAGCTTGCAAAGCTAGTGAAGCCTTCATCCATCCAGGCGTACAATGCTTCGTTGGTCGCTAACACATTTTGATACCAACTATGGTACAGTTCATGAACGGTTACCCCAACAAGGCTTCGTAAATTTCTAGCACCAGTGATTAAGGTTCCCATTGGATACTCCATTCCGCCATCCCCACCCTGAATAGTTGTAAATTGTGGATAGGGGTATTTTCCAAAGTGGGTAGCAGCATACTCAAATGCTCGGACCGTGAACTCAGGAAGTTGTTTCCAGTTTTCTGAATAAGTCTCATTTTCTGCCTCTGTCTTATTCACGGCCAATACGGGTTCTTGATAGAGAAAATGCAACATGGGGCCATTTGGAACTTGAGCTTTAACGTGGGTAAAGTCAGGGTCGGCTCCCCAGAAAAAATCTAGTACGTCTTCAGCTAGAAAATGCCAGGTTAATTCATTGGTTTCGTGACTCACCTGAACTCCTTCATCCTCATACCCATGTCCTACCTCATTTGGATTTTGTACTACTCCGGTACCACCCACAACGTAGTTTTTATCAATTGTGATTTTAACATCGAATCGCCCAAATACCCCATGGAATTCTCGACCTATATAAGGATTAGGATGCCAGCCTCTATAATCATATTCGGCTAATTTCGGATACCATTGACTCATTGAAAATTCCACTCCTTCAGCATTATTCCACCCACTACGGCGAATTTGTAAGGGTACTTGTGACTCAAAATCCATTTCAAGGATAGTTTGTTCGCCGGGTAATAATGGACGAGCTAAGGGCGCTACGAGTATGGTGCCTTCCACATTAAACCGTAATACTTGCCCATCTTGGCGTAAGCTTTGAACGCTATGGTATCCTATTTCATCCTCACTAAGGTTGAAAATCCTGTCACGAACACGATTATCAGGGTCTTCAATGGTGCGAGATCGAACATCCATCATGCTACCAGGTTGGAAGGCATTGAAGTAGAGGTGATAAAATACTCTATCGATCACATCGGGCGAATTATTGGTATAGACGATACGCTGCTCACCGGTGAACTGGTGAGCCGGGGCATCCACAACAATATTCATCGTATAGTCTACTTCTTGCTGCCAATATCCGGCCGTGTAAGCACTTTTAACGCTAGGAGTAGGGGCTTCTTGAGCAAAAAGATAGGCACTCCCTATATATAGGAAAAAAATAGAGGTTAGGATTCGCATTTTCATAAGTTGTATGGATTTGGGTTACAGGAATCGATGGGATGCTTTGACGGATTATAAAGATGTTCTTGAACTAAACGCCCTACCCAATGTCACCTCATCAATATACTCTAATTCGGTTCCCATTGGAATACCGTAAGCAATTCTGGTGACTTGAATCTCATAGGGCTGCAAAAGCTTGTTGATGTAATAGGAGGTAGCTTCGCCTTCAGCATCGGGATTCAGGGCTAATATAACTTCTTGTATGAACTCCTCACGGACTCGTTCCAGAAGCTCTTTAATTCGAAGTTGGTCCGGCCCCACATTATCCATGGGTGAAATAATACCACCGAGCACATGGTAACGGCCTTGAAATTCATTGGTTCGCTCAATTAAATATACATCATTAAACTCTTCCACTACACAAAGAGTACTGATCTCACGTTTTGGCGAACTACAAATAGAGCAGGGATCGGTATCACTAATGGAGCCGCATATCGAACAGCGAGATACTTTTGTAGTTAGATCTAGAATAGCCTGTGCCAGATTTTGTGCATACTGTTCATTTTGTTTAAGTAAATGAATAGCTATTCTTTGAGCTGATTTTCTGCCAGTTCCAGGAAGTTTGGAGAGCTGTTCAATAGCTTTTTCTAAGTGTTCTGATATGAGTTGCACAGAGGATGGAAATAAGATGAAATTCTAGATACGGGTAGCTTCGATGGGTTTTAGAGGCTGAATTTTGACAAATCAAAACCAGGAATATTACCGCCAGGAATCATCCCTTTGTAAGCATTTTGCATTTCGGTCTGCGCTGCTTCCTCCGCTTTAGCTAGAGCTTGATTAACTCCAGCAATGACCAAATCCTCGAGCATCTCCTTATCTCCTTCGTTTAATAAACTCTCGTCAATTTCTAGCTTCATAATTTTACGTTGCCCGTTGGCACGAACGGTAACCATACCCCCGCCAACTTCTGCCTCAACGTGAATTTGTTCCAATTTGGCCTGACTCTCTTTTACCTTTTCTTGCATTTCCTGCATTTTACCGAACATGTCGGCCATATTAAAATTATTCATAATAGATTTATTTAAACGCGTCGTTAATATTCTAGTTCTGCACCAAGCTTATCCACAATATCTTTGAGAATAGGATCCTTTTGAACTAATTCCTTAAAAAACTCATAAGGATTTTTCTCTTTAGCCTGGGTAGTTTTATTGGTACTTATATCTATTTGTAGTCGGACCATAACCCCAATGTGTTCCTTTAAAAGCAAACTTAACTCTCGAGCTTGTTGATCCAGCATTTGCTTTGAAAGAGGGTTATCACACTCTAATACTAGTTGATCACCTAAAAGGTCAATGGGCTTTACTCGTTCAACTTGAAGCTCTAATATTTTTGGTATCCTGCCTTCTAGACCTTTTAAAAATGAAGGCCATTGTGCCACTATCGCATCAAAGCTGAGTTGCTTTTGACTATCCCCTTTATCGGTTGTAGGCTTAGTGTCTCCACTTTGTTCGCTTTCTTCACTCGAATTTTTGTCTACTTTTTCCTGGGATAATGCTGTAGTTGTCTCTTGCATTCCAGTTTGATGCTGCTCTTCTTTAGGATTTTTCCCATGCTCGAGCACATGATGTTCGTCAAAGACTTGTGGGCTATTTTCAGTCTTAGATTCTGAAGGACTACCTAGAGAAGGACTGCCTAAATCCAAATCATCGAGTATGGACTTGTTTCTTGGGGCTTCTAATTCTGTTTCAGGTGAGCTTTTTTTAACTGGTTCGGGTTCTTTTTTAGCTTCCGGTTCTTGTAAAGGTTCTTTCTCCACCTCTGGTTCAGAATCAGAATCAGATTGTGGCTCGAGCGTTGACTCTATTTCAGGCTCTTGTTCATGTTCTTGTTCGGGCTTGACCTCAAGTTCTTGTTTGGGCTCTTGTTCCTCCTTTGTCTCAACTCTCAAATCATTTTCCTTCACAGTGCCTTCAACCGCAGGAGAAGTATCCACCTTTCCGAGGCCATTAGGTAAATTTTTGACTCCCTCAATAAGCTTTTTTAACCCATCAAGGGGTTCCATATGAGCCATTTTTAAGAACAGGAGTTCAAAAGCAATACGAGGTTGACTTAGCTCTTTTATCTTGACTTGCTGTTCACTGACCAGATATAGATACCGCATAATATCAGTGGGATCCAGTGTTGATGCGGCGTGAAAGTACTTAGTTTTTGTATCTGCAGAAGCTTCAATCAAAATCATCTGCTCACCTTGCTTTGCGACATAAAGATTACGCAAGTGCTCTACTAAGCCGACCAAAAATTCCTGGATATCATAGCCTTCTTGAAGTAAGGTATGAATGAGATGAAGTCCAGCAGAAGTGTCCCGGTTAATCACGCAGTCCATAAATTCAAATAAACGGTCTGACCCAACCACGTTTAGTGCCTTAAGTACCGCTTCGTAGGTGATGTTATCCCCACAAAATGCGATAGCTTGATCTAATAAACCAAGGGCATCACGTAACGCGCCGTCGGCCTTTTTAGCAATTACATGCAGTGACTCATGATCGATAGAGATCCCTTCATCAGAAGTAATTTTTTCGAGGCGATGCACGATCTCATCTACCGAAATTCGTTTAAAATCGAAACGTTGTACTCTAGACAATATAGTAGGTAGAACCTTATGTGGCTCGGTCGTCGCAAATATGAAAATAGCATGCTCGGGTGGTTCTTCTAGCGTTTTCAAAAGGGCATTAAAGGCCGCTTTCGAGAGCATGTGAACCTCGTCTACGATAAATATTTTGTATCGCCCATTTTGTGGTGGAATTCTTACGCTTTCTCGAAGGTGATGCACGTCTTCTACCTTATTATTTGAGGCGGCATCGATTTCGATGATATTCAATGTCTGGTTTAGGGCTTCTCCATCAACCCGATCATCAATTCCATTAATTACGCGCGCCAGAACCCTAGCCATGGTGGTCTTACCTACTCCTCGGGGCCCACAAAACATGTAGGCATGGGAGAGACGATTTTGTTGTACAGCATTCAGAAGCGTACTGCTGACATGCTCTTGAGAAACAATGTCTTCAAAGCTTTGAGGGCGGTATTTTCTGGTAAGGGCTCGGTAGGAATTAGACATAGGATAAAGGTACAAAAAAGCGGGACGATTTGAAGGCCAAAGCTAGCTATTCATGAGTCGTTCAATTTCGTCTCGTTCTTTGGCAATGTGAGTTAGGTTTTCATAGCCGTTTTCAGTGACTACGATATCATCCTCGATACGTATGCCGCCAAAGCCCATGAATTGATGAAGCTTTTCGGTGTTTAAAAACATACGTTTAGTAGGGTCATGAAGCGCAGGCTCTAATACCGCGGGTACAAAATAGATCCCCGGTTCAATGGTAATGACCATCCCGGCCTCTAATTCCCGCCGCGCCCGTAGGTAAAAAATTCCCGGACGATCAATTCGTTCCATCCCTTTCGGATATCCCCCAACATCATGAGTATCTAAGCCCAAAAAATGCCCCAAACCATGCGGGAAAAATAGAGCAAAAATGTTGGCTTCCATTAGATCATCCAGTGAACCTTTGATAATACCCATCTCGAGCAGTCCTTCCATCATGGTGCGTGCGGCCATCATGTGTAAATCCTCCATTCGCACTCCGGGTCTAATGGCTTCAATGACCTGTTTTTGGGCGGTTAGAACGGCATCGTACACCGCTGCTTGATCGCTCGTAAAACGCCCATTTACTGGGAAAGTACGACTGAAATCCGCCGCATAGCCCTTGTATTCAAAGCCTGCATCTATTAGAAAGAGCTCTCCATCTTGGGTTTTTCGTGTATTTGAAACATAGTGCAAAATAGCGGAATTGGGTCCTGAGGCATAGATTCCATTATAAGCATCTTGCTGCAGGCCATGTGACATCTGCACCTCGGTGAACATTGCCTTTGCCTGATATTCGTACATGCCTGGCTTCCAGTGTCTTATTACTCGTTCATAGGCCTTATCATTCACCTGGCTAGCCTTTCGTAAGCAGTCAAGTTCGTCTTCGGTTTTGATGACCCTAGCATCGGTCAGGGCTTCGATTAAGGCCTCAGAATTAGTAGATATCTCTGGGCCATGCGAACGAAACTGTTCCTCCGAGTGCTGATCTAAGCAAAAAGCGGATGAGGGTTGTAATTTTTGTATCACCTCGGGTAGCTCATCGATGTAGTGCACATGGTCGGGTGCATATTCGGTACGGTATTGATCCAAACTTTTAACGTAGCCGTGCCAAACAGCATACTGAGCATCTCTTTTGGGGACGAATAAGTGAAATTCTTTTGAGTCGATGTCCAATATTGCCGCACAATCAGGTTCGTTAACTCCGCTTACATACCAAAAATTAGACTCTTGACGAAAGGCGAATTCATAATCGGTTTGGTAGCGGTACATGACCTTAGCACCCTCCAAAAAGATAATCGATTGTTGGGTTTGTGAAAAAAGAGCATACAGTTTATTGCGATGTTGGTGATGCATACGAATGTGGTCTATTATTGTATAGGTTTAATAATATAAACCCCAAGGATACCATCAAAATGAACAACAGCCTCCTCGGAGGTTATTTCGTTTGAAGTCCCATCCTGAATACCCATGGCAAGTTCTGAATTTTCTAGAGGGTATTTCACCCCTTTGGAACTGAAATTTATTATGGGTGAGTGAACGGGGAAAAAAGAAATCTCTGTCCCCACAGCCAGCTTGGGTGTATACGGTGAGCGCACCAAGAATAGCTCCCCATGATTGTCTTTAAATCGAATATCCTCAAATCGCTCTAGGTAGCGAAGAAGTACGGAAAGGTTTTTAAGGCTATGATCAAATCGTTTACCCGTGGCTCCAAGTATGCACACTGTTTTCGCACCTTTTTCGAGTGCATACTCAAGACTTTTCTCTAAGTCATTAGTTTCTTGATCGGGCAGCTCCAAGAGCTTGATACCTTTATGCCGGGTATACACAAAACTATCGAGGTCCCCAACCACAATATCGGGTTTATGTCCATAACCCAAGTAGACATGCCCCCCGCTATCTGCTCCAATGTGTAATTGAGCCAGAGCCATTTCTTGTTCTAATAGGTTTTTCTTAGGAGGGATTCCTCCAGCGATGATCAATGCATGCATAGATGGTAATGATAGGTGAGAACGTGGGAAGTTGGCGTGAATACTAATATATTAAAGCCAAGCGTTATTCGAAGTTAACCCTGAATATCGGCCTTTACCAGATTAATGTTCGCTTATGTATACCAACTTAGTAGCACAACTACTTTCACACAGCAAAATAGCAGTTTTTTCACACATTCGTCCAGATGGAGATTGTTTAGGGTCTCAAGTGGGTGTCTGCCTTTGGTTAGAACAAAATGGGGTGCAGGTACGTGCCTTCAATCAGGACCCGTCCCCAGAAAATCTGCGTTGGTTAGTGGATTTATTTCCAGTGGAATCCCCAACACAGGCGGATCTTTTGGAAGTAGATGCGGTTTTATTTGTTGATGGGAATCAGCTTTCTCGATTTGGGGAGTTGGCTGAGAGCTTAGCAGAAGCTAAAATACCTCTGTATATGATTGACCATCATCCCGATCCGAGTGATATTTTTACGGACATGATTTCGGTGCCTGGGGCTTCTTCTACCTGTGAATTGATGTACGGATTATATCAGGCTCATAAGCCCGACCAATTAATTCCAGCCGCCTGTAAAGCTTTGTACACGGGGCTAGTCACCGATACCGGATCTTTTCAGTTTGAGAGTGTTACCCCAGCCACCTTGGCTGCTGCCTCGGATTTATTAGCCCGTGGTGGATTCCGTCCTAATGAAATAATGGACGCCCTTTACGCGAATAAAAGTCAGGGGCAAATTGCACTGTTGGGAAAGGCATTAAATACTATTGAAACCCATTTAGACGGCCGGATCGCCAGCATTACAGTCACTCAAGCCATGTTTGAAGCCACCGGTACAGGACCTAGCGATACCGAAGGATTTGTGAAATACCCCTTGAGTTTGGAAGGGGTTATGGGCTGTGTGTTATTTCGGGAAGATGCGGATCGGATTAAAGTGAGTCTGCGATCCCGAACTTCGTTGGATGTAAATGGATGGGCCAGAAAAATAAATGGCGGTGGGCATGCTAAAGCTGCCGCAGGATGGTATAAAGCACCTATGGAACAAGCCAAAGCAGCCGTATTAGCTTTGGGTGAAGAAAGTGTTAAACTAACGAAAAACACCCTAAGCTCTTTATTGCTATTAACAATGTTCCTGGCGTGGGCCGTGCTTGCAGGAGCATGCAATGGGGCAGGGCAAAATGCTAAGCTCAGCGGGTCTACTGGTACACAAGAGGATACGGTTCAGGGCCAATCTGATCTGGTGGACGAAGACACATACCGGATGGGTGATGAGGTGGAGATGAATGATGATTCAGGTATGAGAGCCTTATCCCCAGAGCAACGTTATGCAGAAGATTCCGAAGGGCGTCGGATTCGAGGGGGAGCTATTGATCGTTCCAGGGCTAATGCTATTACCACAGCGGTAGAAAAGGCCAGTCCAGCTATTGTGAGCATTACCGTAACGGAATTGCAGACGGGTTTTGCGCCAACTAGAGATCCGTTTTTTTCTTTCTTCTTTGAGCAGCCTGTACAACGCGAAGTACAAAGTATGGGTTCGGGATTTATCATTAGTGCGGACGGCTTAATTGTCACCAATGAACATGTAGCGAATCCCAATGCAAAAACAATCATGGTCACCCTACCCAATGGGTCCAGTTATGAGGCTGAGATTTTAGGTTCCGATGAACTGGCTGATTTAGCCTTGCTAAAGATACAATCAGACACTACTGAATTCCCATATGTAGAATTTGCTCCTACCGATGACTTGATGGCGGGTGAATGGGCCATTGCAATGGGTAATCCTTTCGGACTTTTTGCCGATGGACAACCCACGGTGACGGTTGGTGTCATAAGTGCGACCAAGCGTGATTTTAGACCCGATCCACAAGAGCCAAGAGTATATATTGATATGATTCAAACCGATGCAGCTATTAACCGTGGAAATTCCGGTGGGCCATTGGTTAATTCGAATGGAGAAGTGATAGGAGTGAATACCTTCATTTTTACAGGGGGTACGAGCAACGGATTTGTTGGTTTGGGTTTTGCAATTCCCAGCGAGCGTGTTCAAAAAATTATAGAACAATTAAAGGATTCAGGCGAAGTGCAGCTAGCGTTTGATACGGGTATGGAATTCACCCCTATGACGCGCGGTCTGGTTCGACAATATGGCTTGCCTCCGGTACCGGGACTCTTTGTGTTAAGCGTAAATAGGAATGGGCCCGCCTATGAGTCCGGCGTTTTACCCGGTGATATCATTATGCGGATTGGTAAAGAACGTGTTGCTAGTCAAATGCATGCTTTTGCCTTAATGCGTGAATATGATGAGGGGGATTTGATGCCTATTCGTTTATTCCGAGAAGGAAAGGAGTATGAAACCGAAATGCTACTGCGACGAAAAGTACTTGATTAAGCAGCGGGCGATTACATTATGGTTAGCTTACTTATGTATAGGTAAGTTACCTCTGTGACTCACTATATAGCCAGTTTCTGTACCCTTCACTACCTTCATCTTCAGTTATAGTGTAGGATATTATACACGGGCAATCGTAAGGGTGGTGCTTCTCCACAAGTTTCGTGAGTTGCTTCATGTTAGAATAGTGGGTTTTTATCAGGAGTATACACTCTTTATCTTCTGTGATCTTTCCCTCCCACCAGTACATAGACTCCATTCCGTCTACAATATTTGCACAAGCTGCGAGGCGTTTTTTAAGAATTTTATGGCCTAAATTTTTAGCGGTGGCTTTGTCAGGTGTGGTGATATACACCATACGCAAGTTGTAATACATAGCGTCTTTTTGTTTTGGACAGTTCGTGTTCTCGTAAAGGCAATTCAATCGGGAATTTCGCGAAATCCTTGGATGAGGTTTTAAATGAAGACCATTATTGCCCAGCTTATCCTTACAGAAAATAAGATTATTTGTGCGATAAGTCATGCCATTAGATAAAGTGCTCGTGCTGAAAATACAATTAAGTAAAAGGCTCCTACGACTAGAAGTACAATTAACTGCAGGGTTTGTGCGGTTTGTCCACGAACATGGTACCCACCCATTTTGAAACTTGAATACTGAGGTTTAAAAAAATTGTAGGATCCAAATGAATTAGAGGTTGAAAGGCTAAAACCCTTTTTGGACTGATTAATTTTTAAAGGGCCTTTTCCATAACGCCCAATAAACTGAAATCAGCCTTTCTGAAATCCAACCCGCGCACCATTCCAAAGTCGTTTGTGAATACGCAGCCCATGCTTAGTGTTAACCGTCGCACCCATGCCTATTTTCTTGTTGGAAACAGATGCTCTTCCAGCTACGCCACCAGTTCTAGATATACGGACATAATCGCCTCGATATTCTATCCTTTTAATCCCTTCGGATGTATTCTTCGATGCTTTTGAAGAAAATTTTTTAGAAAATTTTTCGTTTTTATCCATACCCTACATTTTATCCTCTTTCAATCTGGCGAATAAAATTCCCCTTTTCAAGCATAGCTAGCAGAATTTTCATTGTTTAATCATCCAAAAGAATGGATACATACATTGTGTATAATTTTTACCCAATCCACTATTGGACTATATGTGGATAAAAGCGTAATTTAAAGTCTGTCAAATTTTTGATAGTCAATGATGGTCTAATAAGACCCACTGGTTGATTTGCGAGAGTGGCGGAATTGGTAGACGCGCTAGATTTAGGATCTAGTATCTTAATCGATGTGGGGGTTCGAGTCCCCCCTCTCGTACGAAGAAACACTTTAATGTATTGTAAGACAAGGAGTTAGATTTTCTACCTCCTTTTTTTATCCCATCAAAATAAAGAGTTAATTAATATTATGAACTCTTTGCAGTTATTTGATTCTTGATGAGAATTTTTATCCTAGAAACATCTGAATCTACAATTATGAGTATAAAATTAAGTAAGTCATTCCTGTTTGTAGTTTTAATGTTACAAACTTCGTTAGAGGCACAGAAACTCAAACTTCCTCTACTCTTTAGTGATCATATGGTGTATCAGAGAGATAAACCATTTTTAATTTGGGGGTGGGATGAGCCTGGGCAACCTGTTACCGTTGAACTCAGTAATTATATGCAAACTAGTACTGCTGATGATACTGGGAGGTGGGAAATTGAATTACCGGTTCAGTCGACAGGTGGGCCATACTCATTCACAATAACAGGGTCTACCACAGAAACTATAACTGATATTTATTTTGGGGATGTTTGGATTGCAGGAGGACAGTCAAATATGGAATGGAAGTTGAATATGGGAATAATTGGTGCAGAAGAGGAAATTTACAATAGCGATTATCCTGGCATTCGATTTTTTGAAATTCCAAAAACTCATTCATTCCAAGAAAAGAGTACTTTAGATAGTGGAGAGTGGCATGTTTCTAATCCAGAGAATAGCCCAAATTTTTCAGCTGTAGCTTGGTATTATGCAAAAAAATATCATCTAGAAACCGGTATACCTATTGGAATAATTAGTTCAAATTGGGGTGGAACACCAGCTGAGTCTTGGGTACCAGTAGATGAGTTATTGGTTGTTCCTGGTTATGAAGAAGAGGCTTCTGAAATATTAAATCCGGAAATTGAGTGGGATAAATTAGTCAAAGATAATAGTAAAAATGAATCTGAATTGTATCGACGAGTCGCTGACACTACGGATATCACTCATTTTGGAGTTCATTTAGAAAATATTGATATCTCAGATTGGGATATAGTTGATTTACCAAATTCTAAACCACTAACTGATTTTGTTTGGTTAAGGAAGACAATAGATTTAAATAGTACTGATAATGTTCAGCTATCATTTGGAAAACCAGGTAAATTCACAGTATTATATATAAATGGTGAACAAGTTTATTCAAAAATAGGGTCAGATGATCCTAGAATTATTGAAATTGATAAAAATATTTTGCGTATCGGAGAAAATACCATTGCTATAAGAACGGTAGAAGATTGGGACAACAAAACATTCATAGGTGCAACAAATCAATTCTGGATTGAAACAGCATTGAATAGAATATCATTGGAAGGAAGCTGGAACTTCTCAAATACGATCGAGCCTCCATTACCAGAAATTATTCGCCCTGAACATTTACCTGGTACACTTTATAACGGGATGATTCATCCTTTAATAAAATTCCCGATAAAAGGTACAATCTGGTATCAAGGTGAGAGTAATGTGGTTACCCATCAGTATTACAAAGTTTTATTTTCTCGGCTCATTGAGTCATGGAGGGATAAATGGGGCTATGATTTCCCATTTTTATTTGTACAGTTAGCTAACTATCAGGAGCGTTTTGATTATCCCACTGAGTCTAGTTGGGCAAAATTAAGAGAAGCGCAAACTCAGACATTCCAGGAGGTAGATCGAACGGGAATAGCAGTAGCAATAGATATTGGACAAGCTAATGACATCCATCCGAGAAATAAAAAAGATGTTGGGGAACGACTCTGGATGGCAGCCCGTAAGGTGGTGTTCGAGGAAGACATAATTCATTCGGGGCCCATGTATAAAAGTCATGAAATTCATGATAATTATGCTGAAGTTTCATTCCACTTTGCAGAAAATGGGTGGTATAATAAAGAAGGGGATAATATTGAAGGCTTTGCTATTGCTGGTCAGGATTCAGTTTTTCATTGGGCTAATGTTAAGCTTGTAGGTAGTACTGTAGTACTTTCGAGTGATCAAGTGCAAAACCCTATCGAAATAAGATATGCTTGGGCAGATAATCCTAAAGTTACTCTTTATAATTCAGAAGGTTTACCAGTTATACCGTTCAGGACGGACGATTGGTAACTAAATTATGTAAGTAGGGCTTACTTAATTAACAACATTTTGTTGGTTTTTGTGAATGATGCAGTAGTTAATTTATACAAGTATACCCCACTAGATAAGTTTGATGCATCAAATATTTCTCTGTGATATCCAGCTGACTTATAACTATTTACAAGTTCCATTACCTTTTGGCCTAAACTATTATAGACTTCAAGGGTTACTTGATTCGATTCTGGTAATGCATACTGAATCTCAGTATTAGGATTAAACGGATTAGGATAGTTTTGAAATAAAATATAATTATTGGGTAATGAATTATTTTCAATAGAGGTACGAACCCCTGTGGTAAATACATATTCATTGGACCAATCTGAGTTATTCTCTTCATTATCACCAATACCCATGATTCTCCAATAATACTTAGTATTTTCATTTAAAGGATTAGATATTGTAAAGACTGTTGATTCAATTCCAGATGTATCTAGTATAGTTGAGTTGAAGCTAGAATTCCCAGATAGTTGAAGACGATAAAAGGTTGCAGAGTCAACTCTATTCCAACTAAAATCTGTAAGAGTCCCTACATTTTCTTGTTGATCAACTGGGAAAGAAAGGGTAGGTGTTGGTAGTTTATTTGAAACTAATTCGATGACTCTTATATAATCAATATAAATCAAATCACCATTTATCTGAGTATCATGCGATAAATGCAATCCAACATTTGCAATTACATTTTGTTCAATTACTACTGGATTTTCTGAAATAGATAGTTCAATCCATTCTCCTGTATTAACAGTCATTCCATATTTGTGTACACCAACCGTATTAGTTGAAAAGTTAATTTTAGCGGTTTCGTCGCCATTACTGGCATTTACATAGAACCTTGTTTTGAATAGATATTCAGTATTTGCCTTAATTTCATTTTGTGAGCTTGCCACTTGTATAGCCCAAGGATTAGGGGCGCTTTCTATTCCAGTAACAGTGACCTTTAAAAGTGTATTTGCAGTGTCTGTTGTGTCGGCAATAAATTCAAAGTCAGCATGGTCAGTTTTTTGAAAAAACCATCCATCAATATCTTCAGCGGTTCCTAGAGCTACATTTTGGAAATCACTGTTCTTATTTATAATAATACCATCACTATCTTCGGGCTCAGGTTCTGGCTCTGACCCATCATCATTTATTTCTAGCAATTTATACATTTCATTTTTGTGCCATTCAATGATTGCTTTAGTTGAATCATGAATATTCTCTTTCACTAAATTATGCCATTCATTAGGATCATTAAAATGATCATACAGTTCTTCTTCCCCATCACTTGTTAGCGTATATCTATACCTAACTGATCTTACGGAATGATGATTTTCATTAACAGGGGATGGTGTATCATTAGGTGGATTTATTATACCGTTTAGATGGTTTAAAGCCACAGGCGGGCCTTCCCAATTTTCGGTATTAGAATTTTCCAGAAAAGGTTTAATACTATGTCCGTCTAATTCATAACCATTACCATCTTTATTTGGATTTAAAGGGAGATTAGCCAAGTCAATTAATGTTGGATAAAGATCTATCAATGATACTGGATGGTTTATTTTGGTGCCTACTTCAGAAACTCCAGGTGCATGTATGACTAATGGTATTCTGGTTGATTCCTCCCAAATAGTAGTTTTCGCTAGATTATCTTTTTCACCCATATGATAGCCATGATCAGCTGTGAAAATTACAATTGTATTATTAGCATAATTACTATTTTCTAAACTATCTAAAATTATTCCTACTTGATGATCTACGAAAGCGACACTAGCCAAGTACGATTGAACCCATTTTTTCCACCACATTTCACTGCCAATTTCTGTTTCTTCTGAATCACTCAAAAAATTTGGCAGTGCCTGGCTTCGATAATTATTTTGCCATAAAATTGTTGGTGTATCTTCAAGGTCATTTGCTAGATAAGGTGGTAACTCAACCTCTTCAACTGGAAACATGTCAAAAAATTCAACAGGAGCGTAACGTGGAACATGAGGTCTATTCATACCTGCAACTATAAAAAAAGGTTTTTCATGAGTTTCATTTAATTTTTCAGTAACCCATTTTGCAGTTATTTCATCAGGCATTAGTTCTCTATCAGTTTCGCTCTCATAATGAAAATCCCAAGGTTGTTCCCAGTCTTTTGACCAGCCGGTATATCCATCAATGGTAGGTACATCACTTAAAGGTCCAAAGCTACCCCAACGACTGGATCTAATATTTGGAGGCATGGACGGGTGACCTAATCCTATAGGCTTACCCCATGAATGCATACTAGTACCATCCCAGGGGTAGGGACCAAAACTAGAAGGTCCGCCATCCATTGGTTGATTAAATACGCTATTATCTTCATGTCCATTATGAAAAACTTTACCGCTTCCATAAACCTTGTAGTCATTGTTACCAAAATGTTCCATCAATGTTACAGCATCCTTCATAAGAGGATAATTACGCCATCTATTATTTTGTTGACTATGTCCATAAAAACCAGTTTTACTTGGGTACATTCCTGTCCATACACTAGCTCTGGAAGGTGCGCAAATAGCTGCATTTGCATGAGCATTCACGAATTGAACACCCTTTTCAATCAGTCTATTAATGTTCGGTGTTTTAGCCTGTCGATGCCCACCCATCCCTTCAATTGAATCATTTAAATCATCACTAATAATTACTATAACATTTGGTCTTTCATTTTGAGCAGCTACATTATCAGAATAGAATATGGCTACGATTAAGGATAGAGTGAAAACGCAAAGTTTTGAAGAATAAAAATTAATTTTTTTCATTTTTTAAGTGTCAATTTGAGGTAATAAATTTCAGATTAATCAATTCACATTATCTACTTACAGCATTTTTTAATGCAGATCCAAAAATCAAATATCGAGTATTTCCATTAATGGTACCTTCGTTTTGCCCCCATAAAAATGGCCAGTCGTCATAATTTTCAAAGTGATCAGGCTTTCGAAATAAGATACCAGGAGCCACATTACCTGGTATTACAGAAAAGTCAGCTCTATTATTCCCATAGAATACTTTTTTTGGCCTTACTGCAACTTGAGTTGAAACTAGAGAATAGTTATGGTAAGGGTGATTTCCAAATAGCCAATCTGAGGCTTTAAACATATGTACTTGACTTATGATATCTGGAAAATATTTATTAGCAAAAATTATAGCTGTTCCAAATGTCATTATCGAGCCAGAACCAGCCCAATTTCCAAGAGTAATAGGTACACCGTAAGGATTTTTCGATTCTAAATCTATTATATAGCTTTTGAATTCTTTAATGTAGGGACTTAAGTTTTCTTTATATTTTTCATTCATATAAGGTATAGCCTCAATAGCTATAAGTATTCCAGATTCTAAATTTTCATCTAGAAAAGTCCATAATAAGCTTAAATAGTTGTCTAAATACTCTTGCTGTTCGGTAGTAATGTAGAGTTGAAGATTAGTTGTAATATTTTCCACACTACTATTTATTTCTGTTTCATTGTTAGAAGAAGAGCTCATCATTTTTAGTGATTCGTTTCTTAAGCGAATAGACTCATTAAGTGCTCTTGTTGCTAATTCGCTGTTATGCAATTTCAGTACTCTGCTTGCTGCAGCTAATGTATTAGCAGCATATAAGTCTCGCTTTGGGTCGCGATCTGTAAATGCCCACATATCATCATCTTTACCACTAGTTCTGTCATTAAGACTGATTTCATAGGGTGCTAATTCAGAATTATATTGTAGCCCATCTGTTATACTAGCTGCATCTCCAAGATGATGATAATTATCTAGGATAGAATTGGATAGTGTTTGCGACATATGACCAATGATTTCAGCTTGAGCTACTAAATTCATCGTTCCATGTTCTATGTACTGTATTAAATCAGGAATTCCATCGGGCCTATGTATGTCAACATATCGTTGTTCATGGTCAATGAAGGTCTGATCTCTCATAGGTTTAAAATATTCCCAGGTTCTTGTTAAATTTTGAATCACATTAATGTTAGATTTTGTTTCAATATCAAAATCGCCAGCATCAAAAAACCCACCAATGTTTAGTCCGGGTATCGTTTCTAGAGATTCAAATTTAGTATTCATATTTGGTCCTTGGCTGTGCAAATCAAAATGATCTGTATTTGGTGGAGCTTGTTTGTAACCTTCTTTGAATGGT
>ERZ802822.36-NODE-36-length-93448-cov-19.290186_pt1 | contig 93448 bp, 82 predicted proteins | sample MGYA00345649_ERZ802822 | MGnify/ENA primary metagenome ERZ802822 (study PRJEB30503, sample SAMEA104212359) | marine metagenome | biome: Westerlies Biome; feature: [SRF] surface water layer (ENVO:00010504) within the epipelagic zone...; material: water... | reverse complement strand
TACCAGCTGATCCCGAAGGCAACAGCCGCCGACATTCCGATCCTGTCGATGGGTTATGGCCGGACATCTGCTGCCAACGGCAAGGTCTTCAGCCATATCTTCAACTTCCCGGGGAACTATTGGTCAGCAGCATCTGCTGTTATCAACCATATCCTCGATCAGGAGAATGGTGACATCAAAGGCAAGAAAATTGCGCTTGTCTATCACAACAGTGCTTACGGTAGAGAGCCAATCCGCACACTGGAAGAGCTGGCGAAGAAGCATGAATTTGAGCTGAGCCTGCTGCCTGTTGACCACCCTGGTCAGGAGCAGAAGTCGCAGTGGCTGCAGATTCGCCGTGAGAAGCCCGACTACATCACTATGTGGGGCTGGGGCGTGATGAATCAGGTCGCGATTCAGGAAGCTGCCAACATCCGCTATCCAATGGAAAAATTCATTGGTGTGTGGTGGTCAGGGTCCGAGAATGACGTGATCCCTGCCGGCATGAAGGCCGATGGTTACAAGGCGCTTGCCATGCACAATACCGGTATGGACTACCCGCTGTATGACGATCTGAAGACGTACCTGTACGACACTGGCAAGGCCAGTGGCGAACATGCCGGTACCGTTCTTTACAGCCGCGGTATGTATGCAGGCATGCTGGCCGCAGAAGGCATCAAGACAGCCCAGAAAATGACTGGCAAGTCAAACATCACTGCTGGCGATCTGCGCGACGGCTTTGAGGCGCTGGAAATCACCGAAGAGAAAATGGCAGCCATCGGCATGCCAAACTTCGGCCCAAGCTTCAAGGTCTCATGCGAAAGCCATGGCGGCCCGATGGTGACAGCCATTCAGCAGTGGGATGCCAAGAACAAGACCTGGTCGTTGATTACGCCATTCAACCCTGGTGACATGGACGTCATCAATCGGTTGATTGCGGAAGATTCAGCGGCATACGCAGCGGAAAACAATCTGTCCGAGCGTTGTGGCTAAGCCATAATAACTATCCCGGTCCCCGTATATGCGGGGGCCGGACTTTGATTTATCGATAACCCAGAAAAAGAGCTGGTCATGCTGGATAATGAGCCGCAGTCAGAAACCCTACTCGATGTGAACAATATCGAGGTGATCTATAATCATGTCATTCTGGTGCTGAAGGGCGTGTCGCTGCAGGTGCCAAAGGGCGGGATTACAGCGCTGCTTGGTGGCAACGGTGCCGGCAAGACAACGACGCTGAAGGCCATCTCCAACCTGCTGCATTCAGAACGCGGCGAGGTCACCAAGGGCAGCATCCATTATCGCGGGTCGCCCGTTGCCGACCTGAACCCCTCATTGCTGGTCAAGCAGGGTGTGATCCAGGTGATGGAAGGCCGGCATTGCTTCGAGCATCTGACGGTGGAGGAAAATCTGCTGACAGGCAGCTTCACCCGCAGTGCCAGCCGGTCCGAGATCAATGATGATCTGGAGCTGGTATATAATTATTTCCCGCGTCTGAAAGAACGCCGCAAGTCGCAGGCCGGCTATACTTCGGGTGGTGAACAGCAGATGTGTGCCATCGGGCGGGCCTTGATGTCGCGGCCAGAAACGATCCTGCTGGACGAGCCGTCAATGGGGCTGGCACCGCAGCTGGTCGAGGAAATTTTCGGTATCGTGAAAGATCTGAACGAGAAGGAAGGTGTGTCCTTCCTTCTGGCCGAACAGAACACCAATATCGCGCTGCGGTTTGCGCATTACGGCTATATTCTGGAGAATGGCCGCGTTGTGATGGATGGGCCGGCGCAGCAGCTGCGTGAAAATCCGGACGTGAAGGAGTTCTATCTCGGCATGTCGGATGAAGGCCGCAAATCCTTCCGTGATGTGCGTTCATACCGCCGGCGGAAGCGCTGGCTCAGCTAGAGGCAGGCCATGGCCACGGATACAGAATTCTACGATGAGCTTGAAACGCGCTCGGCTGATGCGCGTGCGGCGTCGCTTGCGGAATGCCTTCCAGCGGCTGTTGCGCATGCCAGAGACAATGCGCCCGGCTATGCTGGTGCGCTGGACGATATCGACCCGTCACTGATCACTGACCGTGCGGCTCTGGCAACCCTGCCGGTATTGCGCAAATCCGATCTGATGACAAAACAGGCCGAGGTGCCGCCCCTCGGCGGCTTCAATGGCGTGCCGCTGGACCAGATCGACATGATCTTCCAGTCACCCGGCCCGATTTATGAGCCTGGCATGCGGGCTGGCGAAATTGGCAAGGCGCGTGACTTCTGGCGGTTTGGGCGCGCGTTGTTTGCCGCTGGTCTGCGTCCTGTTGACCGTGTTCACAATTGCTTTGCCTATCATTTCACACCAGCTGGCCAGATGTTCGAATCTGCGGCGGCGGCGGTTGGTGTCACCGTCTTTCCTGCCGGTACCGGCCAGACAGAATTGCAGGCGCGGGCAATGTCAGCGCTGGGGGCGACCGCCTATGCCGGCACGCCCGACTATCTGAATGCGATCCTTGAGCAAGGTGACGCGCTGGGTCTGGAGATGTCGCAACTGAAGCACGCTTTTGTCAGCGGCGGGCCGCTGTTCCCGGCAATGCGTCAGGGATATGCCGATCGCGGTATCACCTGCAGGCAGAGTTATGGCACCGCCGATGTCGGCATGGTGGCCTATGAAAGCCTGGCCATGGACGGGATGATTGTGGATGAGGGGGCGATCGTCGAGATATGCACCCCTGGCACGGGTGATCCTGTGCCTGACGGGGACATCGGCGAGGTTGTGGTGACTGTGTTTACACCGGAATTTCCGCTGATCCGCTTTGCCACAGGTGACATGTCGGCAGTGATGCCCGGCAGCAGCCCGTGCGGACGGACCAATATGCGCATTGTCGGCTGGCGCGGCCGTGCCGATCAGGCGACCAAGGTAAAGGGTATGTTCGTGCGCCCGGAACAGGTCGCAGAACTGGTGTCCCGTGATGATGCGATTGAGCGGGTGCGGGTGACTGTTGGCCATGACGGATCGGCAGATACGATGGCTGTCGCCATTGAGACAACGGCAGATGATCCGGCGAAATTCGAAGGACCTGTGCGCGAGATTCTGAAACTGCGCGGCGATATCAGCCTGTGCGCCCCGGGCAGTCTGCCGCGCGATGGTATCGTGATCGAGGATACGCGTGATCTGAGCTAGCCTGCCGCCGGCATCGCTGTTGCTTTCATTCAGGAGACAAGACCGATGTACGATTTTTCGATGACCGAAGAACAGCACGCTATTTTCGACATGGCACGCGAATTCGGTGCGACCAATATAGAACCGCATGCGGTGGCCTGGGACCAGGCAATGGAGATGCCGCGCGAATGTCTGCAGGCAGCGGCAGAACTGGGGCTGGCGGCGATCTATGTGCCTGAAGAGGATGGCGGGTCGGGGCTGACGCGGCTCGATGCAACGCTGATCTTTGAGGCGCTGGCCATGGCCTGCCCGTCGGTATCATCCTTCATGTCGATCCACAACATGGTGGCGTGGATGATCTCCAGCTTTGGCCATGACGCGATGAAGGAACGCTATCTTCCCGATCTGGTGAAAATGAAGCGGATTGCCTCATATTGTCTGACCGAGCCCGGGTCAGGTTCGGATGCGGCGGCGCTGCGCACACGGGCCGAACGCACCAATGAAGGCTGGACTGTCAGCGGCACCAAATCCTTTATTTCCGGCGGTGATTATTCCGATCTCTATGTGGTGATGTGCCGGACGGGCGATGACTCGCCGCGTGGCATTTCGGCGCTGATGATCGATGCTGGCACTGACGGTCTGGGCTTTGGCGCACAGGAAATGAAGATGGGCTGGCGCGGCCAGCCAACGGCGCAGGTGATCCTTGAAAATTGTATGGTCGGTGCGGACAGCCTGCTTGGTGAAGAAGGTGCCGGTTTCAAATACGCCATGAAGGGCCTTGATGGCGGGCGGCTGAACATCGCTGCGGCGTCGCTTGGCGGTGCGCAGGCGGCCCTGAACAAAGCGCTGACCTATACAGCCGAGCGCAAGGCCTTTGGCAAGAGTATTGATTCCTTCCAGTCGGTTCAGTTCAAGCTGGCAGACATGGAAACTGAATTGCAGGCAGCGCGTCTGTTCCTGCGGCAGGCGGCGTGGAAGCTGGATCACGCGGCCCCTGATGCAACCCGCCATTGCGCGATGGCCAAACGGTTCGTCACCGATGTCGGCTTTCGGGTCGCCAATGAGGCGCTGCAGATCCATGGCGGATATGGCTATCTGGCAGATTACGGGATCGAGAAGATTGTACGCGATCTGCGGGTACATCAAATCCTGGAGGGTACCAACGAGATCATGCGTCTGATCATCAGCCGCTCGATGCTGGCTGAGCGCGATCAATGAGCGACATCCAGTGCCGGATTGACGGGCGGGCTGGCCGGATCACGCTGAACCGCCCAAAGGCGCTGAACGCCCTGACCCATGATATGTGTCTGGAGCTGGAGCGCGCCTTGCTGGCCTGGCGCGATGATCCGCAGGTTGATCATGTGGTGATTGACGGGGCTGGTGACCGGGCTTTTTGCGCTGGCGGTGATATCACGCGTCTGTATCAGGCGGGTCTGGACGAAGATGCTGAATATGGCCGCCGGTTCTGGCGCGATGAATATCGCCTGAACGCGCTGATCCATGAGTATCCAAAACCCTATATCGCCATCATGCACGGCTTTGTGATGGGCGGCGGCGTTGGGGTGGCGGCGCATGGCTCGCACCGGATCGTGACTGACAGCACCCGCCTTGCTATGCCCGAATGCGGCATCGGGCTGGTGCCTGATGTGGGTGGTTCACTGTTGCTGGCGCGGGCCGCGGGGCATCTGGGAGAATGTCTTGGACTGACCGGACACCGGATGACGGCGGCTGACAGCCTGTATGCCGGCTTTGCCGATGCCTATGTGCCCGAAGACAGGCTTGGCGCGCTGATATCTGATCTGGTGGCAAGTGATGATGCAGATGTCTGGGTAATAATCGCCCGGCATGCACAACCCGCGGGCGACAGTATGCTGGCCGCGCATATGGATGATATCAACGCCGTGTTCGGGGGCCATGATGTGATCGCTATACGCAGCCAGCTTGACGCCCATGATGCATTGCTGGCCACATTTCCGCGTATGGCCGGGGGGATGGCAGCAGGGTCCCCGATTGCCCTTGCCGCGACTGTGGCGCTGGTCCGGGCGGTGCGCGATGCGCCAACTATGGAAACAGCGCTTGATATGGAATATCGTTTCACCCATCGGTGGCTGGCATCGACTGATTTTGTCGAGGGTGTTCGCGCGGCCGTCATCGACAAGGATCACGCGCCGCGCTGGCGTCATGATGATGTGGCGGCGGTACCACCAGCGCTGATCGCGGATTTGCTGGCGCCGCTGGACTGACAGGAAGCAGGAGACGGGCATGAAAATCGGTTTTATCGGACTTGGCAATATGGGCGCGCCAATGGCCAGCAATCTGGCAGCGGCCGGGCATGATGTGACCGGTTTCGATGTGACCGGTGTTTCACTGGCGAATGTAGAGTTGGCGACAAGCGCCGCAGCCGCAGCCACAGGACGCGAAGTGGTCATCACCATGCTGCCTGATGGTGCGATTCTGCGCAGTGTGGCGGCCGAGATTATCCCGGTCATAGCGGCCGGATGCGGCTTTGTTGATTGTTCGACTGTTGATGTTGATTCGGCACGCGCGGTGGCGATGGATGCCGATGCAGCCGGCCTGCTGGCCGTTGATGCCCCGGTGTCGGGCGGCGTTGGCGGGGCGCTCGCCGGTACATTGACCTTTATGGCAGGCGGGTCGGCTGCGGCGTTCGCATTGGCGGAACCACTGTTCGAAATCATGGGCCAGAAGGCAGTGCATTGCGGTGACAGCGGGGCAGGCCAGTCTGCCAAAATCTGCAACAACATGATCCTGGGCGCGACGATGATCGCGACATGCGAGGCCTTTGCACTGGCCGACAGGTTGGGGCTGGACAGGCAGAAGATGTTTGATGTTGTCAGCACGTCTTCGGGATATAGCTGGACCATGAACACCTATTGCCCGGCCCCCGGGGTTGGTCCGAAAAGCCCGGCCGACAATGACTATATGCCGGGTTTCGCGGCTGAATTGATGCTGAAGGACCTGCGGTTGTCACAGCAAGCGGCGGGCAGTGTCGATGCCGATACGCCGATGGGGGCCGCTGCCACCGCATTATATGAACAGTTTGTTGAAGAAGAAGACGGGCGGGGGCGTGATTTTTCGGCCATGCTGCCGCGCTTCGAGACACGAAAGCGCGACGCCTAGCCAGCGCATCAGCACAACAAGGGACAAAGGCAGATGAGCGACACCAGATTTGAGACCATCACCGTTGAGATTACGGACGGCGTTGCGCTTGTCCGGATCAACCGGCCAAAGGCGCTGAATGCATTGAACAATCAGGTGATGACCGAGATCGTCGCCGCCTTGCAGCCGCTGGACAGTGATCCGGCGGTTGGCTGCTTTGTGCTGACTGGCAATGAGAAAGCCTTCGCCGCAGGGGCCGACATCAAGGAGATGGCCCCGAAATCCTATACCGATGTGTTGCAGGAAAACATGTTTGCCGGCTGGGATGATTTTGTCGCGCTGCGCACCCCGAAGATCGCTGCCGTTGCTGGCTATGCACTTGGCGGCGGGTGCGAGGTGGCGATGATGTGTGACATGATTTTTGCGTCCGAGTCGGCGCAGTTCGGACAGCCGGAAATCAAAATAGGGGTGATGCCGGGCATGGGCGGCTCACAGCGGATGACGCGCGCAGTCGGCAAGGCCAAGGCGATGGATATGGTTCTGACCGGGCGGATGATGGGCGCACAAGAGGCTGAACGCGCCGGACTTGTGGCGCGGGTGATTGCCGATGATGCGTTGCTGGACGAGACCATGGAAGCCGCCAGAACCATTGCAGGCTTTGGCCAGAATGCGGTATTGCTGGCCCGTGAGGCGGTGGACCGGGCCTTCGAGACACCGCTTGCCGAGGGGCTGTTGTTTGAACGGCGGGCTTTTCATTCATTATTTGCCACCGATGACCAGAAGGAAGGCATGGCAGCCTTTATGGAGAAGCGGTCACCAGATTTTACCGGCAAATAGCTGCCGAAAGATGACCCGGACCACCATGCCCCGACCACCATGCCCGGATTAACACGACCGGATTAACATGCCTGAAAAGTATAGCCTGACAAGGGAGTGACGTTATGCCAGACGCAGCAAGCCAGACCGATATCGTAATTGCCGGTGCCGCCAGAACCCCGATGGGCGCGTTTCAGGGTGATCTGTCGGCCATGGCCGCACCACAGCTTGGTGGCATTGCCATCAAGGCAGCGCTTGGCGATGCCGGGTGTGCGGCTGATGTTGTCGAAGAAGTGCTGATGGGCTGTGTGTTGCCGGCCGGGGTTGGCCAGGCACCGGCGCGACAGGCCGGGTTTGCCGGCGGGCTGGGTGAGACAGTGCCGGCATCAACCGTCAACAAGGTGTGCGGGTCAGGCATGAAGACGGTGATGATGGCGCATGATCTGATCCGTGCAGGCAGCGCCGGGCTGGTTGTTGCTGGCGGCATGGAGAGCATGACCAATGCCCCTTATCTGTCAGCTGCAACGCGTGGCGGCGCACGGCTTGGTCACGCGGCGCTGAAGGATCACATGTTCCTCGACGGCCTTGAAGATGCCTATGAAGATGGCCGGCTGATGGGCAGCTTTGCCGAGGAATGTGCATCGCGCTATCAGTTTTCCCGCGAGGCGCAGGATGACTACGCGTTGCAATCGCTGGCAAATGCCCGTGCCGCGCAGGACAGCGGTGCCTTTGACGGGGAAATCACCCCGGTCACCATTTCATCACGCCGCGGCGATACGGTGATCAGCGCGGATGAGCAGCCTGGCAAGGCGCGACCCGAAAAAATTCCGCAGCTGAGGCCGGCCTTTGCCGCTGATGGCACTGTGACAGCAGCGAATGCATCCTCTATTTCGGATGGTGCTGCGGCCCTTGTCGTGACAAGCGGGGCCAATGCGGCGGCCAAGGGGTTAAAGGTGCGGGCGCGTATTCTGGGACATGCCGGCCACGCGCATGAGCCGGGCTGGTTTACCACTGCCCCTGTGCCGGCCACCAAAAAGCTGCTCGACAGGCTGGGATGGGGCGTTGAGGATGTCGATCTGTGGGAGGTGAATGAGGCCTTTGCCGTCGTGCCAATGGCCTTTATGCATGAATTCGGGATTGCGCGTGACAAGATCAATGTGAATGGCGGGGCCTGCGCGCTGGGGCATCCGATCGGTGCTTCTGGCAGCCGGATCATTGTTACCTTGCTGAACGCACTGGAAACGCGCGGTCTGCAACGTGGCATCGCGGCGATTTGTATCGGCGGCGGTGAAGGCACGGCGATTGCCATTGAACGTGTGACGTAAAGGTGTGAAGACAGGTTGTAGCGCCTGTCATTGATTGTGCCGGGTGTAGAGGGGGATGCCATGAAGATCAGTGCGGACAGTGCTGCCATTGTTTCTGGCGGAGCATCGGGACTTGGCCTTGCGACAGCGCGGCGGCTTGCCGGTGCCGGCGCGCGGGTTGCCATTCTTGATCTGAATGAAGAGGCGGGCACGGCGGCCGCCGCCGAAATAGGCGGCATCTTCATTGCCACTGATGTCACACAGCCCGAGGCCGTGGCAGATGCGCTGGACAGCGCCCGCGCCGCCTATGGCACCGAGCGCATCTGTGTGGCCTGCGCCGGTATTGCGCCTGCCGCCAAAACGGTGTCGCGCGGCAATGCCCATGACGCAGCCCTGTTCGCGCGGGTGATCGGGATCAACCTTGTTGGCAGTTTCAATCTGGCCAGCCAGTCTGCGGCTGCGATGACAGCCAATGCGCCTGAAGGCAGTGATGGTGAGCGCGGGGTGATTATCCATACCGCATCTGTAGCCGCCTATGACGGGCAGATTGGCCAGACAGCCTATGCCGCATCAAAGGGCGGTGTGGCCGGTATGGTGCTGCCGATGGCACGCGATCTTGCCGACAAGGCGGTGCGTGTGATGGCAATTGCGCCGGGCGTGTTCAAAACCCCGATGGTCGAGGCTTTCCCGCAGGAGGTGCAAGATGCCATCGGTGCGCAGGTGCCTTTTCCCTCGCGCCTCGGGGATCCCGATGAATTTGCCGCTCTGGCCCAGCATATCGTTGAGAACAGCATGCTGAATGGTGGTGTTATCCGGTTGGATGGCGCCATCAGGATGCCCCCGCGCTAGGCCCGGTGATGCAATCGTGACACCAGGTGAACAGACACAGAATACAGCCCAGATCGATAAAGGTGCGCCGATTGCGGTCATTGATATCGGGTCGAACTCCATCCGCCTCGTGATCTATGCCAGCAGCGGACGCTATCCGTTTCCCCTGTTCAATGAACGGTCCAATTGCCGCCTTGGTGAAGGGCTGGGTGAAGACGGCATGCTGCAGGAAGAGCGTATCGCCGTGTCGCTCGATGCGCTTGCACGTTTTGCCAGCATCATGAAAAGCATGGGTGTGGTGAAGACACATGCGGTGGCAACGGCTGCCGTGCGCCGAGCTGTCAATGCCGCCGATTTTACCGAGCCTGCCGGGCAGATTCTGGGCCAGCCAATCACTGTTTTGTCGCAGAGCGATGAGGCGCATCACGTATCACGCGGACTGACCCTGAACATGCCGCAAGCCACCGGTTACGTGGCCGATCTGGGGGGTGGCAGTCTGGAGATTGTTGATCTTGAATCGGGCAAGATGCAGCATTCAACCAGCTTTAATTTTGGCCATTTGTCCGAGGTTGGTCGCGACGAGATTGAAGCCGCGATGACGTCTGTTCCCTGGCTTGCCGAGGGTCGTCACAGCGCCCTGTACGGCGTTGGCGGATCTTTCCGCGCCCTTGGCCTTGCCTATATAGAACAGACCGGATATCCGCTGCCGGTTCTGCATGGGCTGCGAATTCCGGGACGCAGCGCCACAAGTCTGCTGAAGGCGTTCTGCCGGTCAACGCCGGATTTGTCCGGGGTGCCGCTGGGCCGCCAGAAGACAATGCCGATGGCTGCGCATATCATGCGCACGCTGCTGGACCGGATCAATGCCGACAGGATCATTGTCAGCGGCACCAGCATTCGTGACGGGCTGATTGCTGACCGGGAACTTGCCGATCTGGAAGGCGCTGATTTCCTGCATGTTGTATCATCGGAAATATCGCGCGCATCACACCGTTTTGCCGACGTGCCGGATGCGCTGTCAGCTCTGTTGCAGCCGATGTTCAGCCCGCCCGCCGGCGCCGATGCGGGCAAGGTCGCAATTGCCCGCGGCAAGTTTGAACGGCTGCTTGAAGCGGCCTGCAACCTGTCTGATCTGTGCTGGAATGAACATGAGGATGTGCGCGGTGATCTTGCGGCACGGCGAGTGCTGGGATTGCCGGTCAATTGTGTCACGCACAAGGAACGCATCTGGCTGGCAACCGCGATCTATCACCGCTATGTCGGGCGCAAGACCAACAAGCCCCGTCCGCCGGAACTGGGTTTCATTCTTAACCGTCGTCGGCGCGCCGAGGCCACCACCATCGGGCTTGGCCTGCGGTTTGCGCTGACCTTTTCGGGTGGGACAGCTGACGGGTTGAAAGGCATTCGCCTGACCAATGATGGCGAGACACTGACGCTGCATGTCAGCAAGGCCTGTGTGCGGCTGGTCGACAATCATGCAAGGCGGCGCTTTAACCAGCTGGCGCAAAGTGCCGATCTTGCGGCCGAGATCACTATGTAGGCTTGTTGCCGGTACGCTCTTGACTGCAGTCCTTTATCCGTCTGCGTTTTGCTGGCCCTTGTCGCAGGCCCTTGTAGCTGGTCCGGTATCACATTACTTTCATAGTAGGCAATCTCATCTGGAACGCAGGCGCGCAAAGCAGTTATGAACGCCCCACCTGATACAGCACAGCATGATCATCCGGCTCTCTTTTCCGAGATTGGTCGCATGCTGGATGACGGGCTGATCATCTCCAATGCCAGCGGGGAGATCCAGTCGGCAAACACGGCAGCGGTCCGCTTTCTTGGCGAAGGGTTGGTCGGTGCGCAGCTGGAAGCTGTTTTTCCGATGCAGGAAACAGCCGAATTCATCCAGTCCCGCGGTACCGAGCGCACGCTTTCCTTCATTCCTGATTCAAGCGTGGAAATGGAGTTCAAGGTCCGTATCCGGCGCATGGAAGGCGGGCAGATCATGGTCCTTGTTCTGGACATGACACTGCAGCGAAACCTTGAAAAGGTACGCCGTGATTTTGTGGCCAATGTCAGCCATGAACTGCGTTCGCCACTGACAAGCCTTGCCGGTTTCATCGAGACCATTCTGATGAACGAAATACGTGACTGGCCGACGCAGCAGCGGTTCCTGCGGATCATGGAGGAAGAATCTGGCCGCATGTCGCGACTGATCGATGATCTGTTGTCCCTGTCACGCGTCGAGGTGGATGAACATATCATCCCCGATGCAACAGTGCCGCTGATGGAGGTTGTGCGCGCGGTCATTGCCAGCCTGGAAACGCGCGCCAGCAAGAACAACATGCGCATCGTGCTTGATGACCGCCGCCCGCCGGGTGCACCGCGGCTTGTCATGAACGGCAAGGCTGACGAGATCAATGAGGTGTTCCACAACCTGATCGAGAATGCGGTGAAATATGGCTATGCAGATACCGATGTGATCATCAGTGTCAGCCAGCCGCAGGATGGCCATGTGGTGATCGGCGTTGCCAATACGGGCGAGCAGATTGCCAGCAGGCATCTGAACCGCCTGACCGAACGCTTCTACCGCGTCGACAAGGCGCGGTCCCGGCAGATTGGTGGCACCGGCCTTGGTCTGGCCATCGTCAAGCATATCGTGAACCGGCATCGTGGTACGATGGATATAAGCAGCTCGCCGCAAGGCATCACCCGATTTGTTGTCAGGCTGCCGGTGGTGGCCGCACCGGCATCTGGTGATTGGCATGGCGATTTGACCGATGATCATGCTGGCGAGACATCAGACGAAGTATCCGGCTAGGCAGGCAGTCACAAAACTGTAATCTGATCATGTCATGTGAATAAGGACGTAACCCCTGAAGAGGTAATATGGATGGCAATCCGAATCCTTGTTGCCGATGATGAACCGAACCAGCTGGAACTGCTTGCCTATAATCTGACAAGTGCAGGTTTCGAGGTTCTGCGCGCAGAAGACGGGCAGCAGGCGCTGGACATGATTGAAGAGTATCGCCCTGATCTGGCCATCATTGACTGGATGATGCCGTATATGTCGGGCATTGATGTATGCCGAACGTTGCGCGCCCGCACCGAGACAAAGCATCTTCCCATCATCCTGCTGAGCGCCCGCGGCGAAGAAGGCGATCGAACGCTGGGCCTTGATATTGGCGCGGATGATTATATCTCCAAGCCGTTTTCGCCGCGTGAGATGGTCAGCCGTGTGCGTGCATTGCTGCGCCGGGCGCACCCGTCGCTGACCGATGAGGTGCTGGAATTCCATGATTTGATCTTCAACCAGACGACCATGGTTGTGACCCGCTGCGGCACCGAGGTGTCACTTGGACCAAAGGAAAGCCGCCTTCTGGCCATTCTTATGGAACGGCCGGGACGCGTGTTCAGCCGGACGCAGTTGCTGGATATGGTCTGGGGTCATGGTGTCTTTGTTGAGGAGCGTACTGTCGATGTTCATATCTCGCGCCTGCGCAAGGCTATTTCCGTGTCGCAGCAGAATGGCGCAACCGCACCCAACCTGATATATTCCATCCGCGGCAGCGGTTACGCGCTTCGCCAACCCCACGACGTCTCTTAGGCCGGCAGCGCGACACAGCCAGCGCGATACAGCCCGGCCATTACCGCCGGAGTATCGAAAATGACTGACAATGATGGCGCATCAGCGGGTATGAGCGGTGCGCATTTTGTCCCGCTATCAACGATCACCGGTTTATATAAGGGCAGCCTTGAGGCCTATATGCGCGACACCGGCTGCCGCGATGTGGTGATCACCATGCAGGTGACGATGGAGGTCGCCGGCAGCAAGGGAAACAGGTTCTTTGTTGCGTTGGGGGTCACCTGGAATTTCGACAGTTCCGAACCACTTGCCGATGCTGTTGCCGCCGATTGCCCACAGGCACATAAATGCCTGTTTGGCTGGGTGCCGGCGCATCGGTTCGGGCAGGATGATTTCGGCATCTATATCGATGATATCGGGGTGGGAGACACATTGCAGAACGGCATGGTGGCCGAGATTATCGAGCAGGCCGCGGTAGAGGCTGCGGTGATGGCCCTGACCGCCTGACGGAACAATTTCATCCGGTCAGTTTCATCCGGCCAGTTTCATCTTGTCAGATAAGGGCGGCGCATGCCTGCTAGCGGTCCTTGCTGGCAGCGCTATGTGCCTTGCTGCGCGCACCGGCACACCGTTTCGAACAATACCGGACCTGTTCCCAGTCACGTTCCCACTTCTTGCGCCAGGTAAAGGGGCGCGCGCAGGTGGCGCATATCTTTGTTGGCAGGTTCTGTTTGCGTAACATTTTTGTCATGAATATGTCGTATCCGACCCAGTAAAGAAACAACCGCAAAAGTGCTAGGCCGGTAGAGTAAACATTTGTGGTGCTGTTCTCTAGTATTAGTGAAGGATAAGACATGGCCATCGGTATAAATGGGATGGGGCGGATTGGCCGACTGACACTGCGGGCAGCCATGGGGGGCGCGTGGCGCGACCAGAAAGACCCGTTTCGTAACAACCGGCTGGAGATTGCGCATGTCAACGAGATTTCAGGTGATTCGGCGACAACCGCGCATCTTTTGGAATTTGACAGTGTGCAAGGCCGCTGGCGTGCCGATATCCAGACAGATGGCGACGGCGCGCTATCTGTCGACGGAAGGAAGATAGGGTTTTCCGCTGCCCCGAGACCGGACGATGTGCCATGGGGTGATCTTGGCTGCGATATCGTTCTTGAATGCACTGGCAAGTTTCGCACAGTGGAAAGCCTGCAACCTTACTTCGACCGTGGGGTAAAGCGGGTCATTGTGGCCGCGCCAGTGAAAGAAGACAGCGTTCTCAATGTCGTTATGGGCGTGAATGACCATATGTACGACCCCGATGTTCACACAATTGTGACTGCGGCATCCTGCACCACAAACTGTCTGGCACCGGTGGTGAAGGTGGTGCATGAAGCCATAGGAATTCGCCATGGTCAGATTACCACTATCCACGACCCGACCAACACCAACCTTGTGGTTGACGCCCCGCACAAGGACCTTCGCAGGGCGCGCTCGGCACTCTTGTCACTGCAGCCGACAACAACCGGAAGTGCAACTGCCATAGGCCTGATATTTCCCGAGCTTGTTGGCAAGCTGAACGGCCATGCCGTTCGCGCTCCGGTGCTAAACGCAAGCCTGACTGACTGCGTATTTGAGCTGAAGCGAGATGTGACCGCGGACGAGATTAACAGTTTGTTCAAAGCTGCCGCAGACGGGCCACTTTCCGGTGTTCTGGGAATTGAGGATCGTCCGCTAGTCTCGGTAGACTATGCATGTGACAGCCGCTCCTCTATCGTTGATGCGCTAAGCACCATGGTCACCAACGGGACAATGGTCAAAATTTACGCCTGGTACGACAATGAGATGGGGTATTCCTGTCGCATGGTCGATCTGGCGAACCGGCTGATTGCCGAAGGGCTGTAGGCCAGTCTGCAAGAGAGTCTATGTACAATTATTTGGTCATCACGGCGTCCTATTGGGGTTTTACTCTTACCGACGGGGCTCTCAGGACACTTGTTCTGTTCCATTTTTTCAAGCTCGGCTATTCCCCATTCACTCTGGCCTTTTTGTTCTTGCTGTATGAGGCAGCCGGAATCATAGCCAATCTCGCCGGTGGGTGGCTGGCGTCACGGTTTGGCATCCGGCGAATGCTGGTTTTAGGAATTGGTTTGCAAATAGGCGGGCTACTGTTTCTGTCGCTGCTCAATCCGGCATGGGGCGCGGCCGTGTCGGTAATCTGGGTTGTCGCCGCACAGGGAGTTGCCGGTGTTGCCAAAGACATCACCAAGACAGCCTCTAAATCGGCCATCAAGATCACTTCAGTTGACGGCAATAACCAGCTGTTTCGTTGGGTTGCCTGGTTTACTGGGTCTAAGAACGCTACCAAGGGGATTGGCTTTTTTGTTGGCGGACTGCTGCTCACAACGGTCGGCTTCAAGTCTGCTCTATGGCTTTTGGTGGCGCTGCTAGTGGTAATCCTCGTGGCATGCTTCATGGCGCTGCCGGCTGGACTTGGAGTGTCCAATGCATCGAAGTCTGTGAAGGAACTATTCAGCAAATCTACCGGTGTGAATATTCTTGCAGGCGCTCGAATCTTCATGTTTGGCGCACGTGATGTATGGTTTGTCGTCGGACTGCCGGTCTTTCTCTATTCGGCTGGATGGGATTTCTGGGCGGTTGGCGGTTTTTTGGCGGCTTGGACGATAGCCTATGGAGCCGTTCAGGCGCTGGCACCGGCGTTGGTGTCGCGAAGCCCAGACGGTTTGCGCCGCGAGTTGCCGGCAGCATGCCTGTGGATTGTTGTCCTGACCTTTGTTCCGGCAGTGTTACTCCTGTTGCTGGAATTAGGAGAGGCAGTGCCGCTGGAGCGGGAGACGATCGTTATCATCAGTCTTTTGGTGTTTGGTTTGCCCTTCGCGGTAAATTCATCATTGCATTCCTATCTCATTCTCGCATATGCCGGATCACGGAAAGCAGCAGAGGATGTCGGGTTCTACTATGCCGCGAATGCCGGTGGGAGGTTAATAGGCACGCTGCTGTCAGGATTTTTGTATCAGGCAGCTGGATTGTCAGGATGTATAGCTGGATCATTGCTGATGCTGGCAATCTGTTCGCTATTGACCTTTGGCCTGCTGCGCTTGGCGGATGATCCATTGGATGGTCGCAGCTGAGTGTCGAGTCACGATGCCTTTTAATACCCACCGGAGACATCAGGTGATTTCACAGAAGAGTGCACGTATCCTTGTAGCCGAATTTGCTGGTACGATGCTGTTGCTGGCAACGGTGATCGGATCTGGGATCATGGCCGAGCGGCTGGCCGGTGGAAACATCGCTGTCGCGCTGCTTGGCAATACCATTCCGACAGGCGCTATCCTTTATGTGCTGATCACGATTTTCGGGCCGGTCTCCGGTGCGCATTTCAATCCGGCGGTAACGCTGGCCTTTTTCATCCGCCGACAGATACCGGTGAAACTGGCGCTGTTTTTTGTCGTGATGCAGATCATTGGCGGATTGTGCGGCACCTTTCTGGCCCATTTCATGTTCGAGATGCCGGTCCTTCAGATGTCAACCAACCTGCGCAGCGGGCCCGCCCAATGGGGCGCGGAGTTCGTTGCCACCTTCGGCCTGCTGACAGTGATCTTTGGCGGCATACGCTGGCGACCCGAAGCGGTGCCAACGCTGGTTGCGCTGTACATCACAGCGGCCTACTGGTTTACCAGCTCGACAAGCTTTGCCAATCCGGCAGTCACCATCGCGCGCAGCTTCACCGACAGTTTTTCGGGCATTCTGCCGGCCCATGCGCCGGGCTTTATCGCCGCGCAGCTGGGCGCCGCGATCATTGCACCCTTGTTGCTGGGCTGGCTGTTCGCCGGGGATACGAAAGACTGACCGCATTTACAGCCGTGCAGCGCATGAACACCGGATGACAATCGGGGGACAAACCTCTACTATCCCGCCGCACAGATACAAGGCTGCGGAGGGTGCGCCAGGTGACCACAAAGACGATTAACGATCCGCTTCCGGCGTATGACAAGCAGGCCATAGCGCGTTCTGTTGCGCGCATGCTGATTGAGATCAAGGCGGTGCTGTTTCGCGCTGATGATCCTTTTACCCTGACATCGGGCGCGAAAAGCCCGGTATATATCGATTGCCGCAAGATCATCTCGTTTCCGCGGGCGCGGGCAGCGATGATGGATCATGGCAAGACGGTGATCATGAATGATGTGGGGTTTGAGAGCCTTGATGCGCTGGCTGGTGGAGAGACGGCAGGCATTCCCTTTGCCGCCTGGCTTGCCGAACGCACCGCGCTGCCGATGCAATATGTTCGTAAAAAGCCCAAGGGGTTTGGCCGTGATGCGCGCATCGAGGGCGACATCCATGAAGGCCAGCGCGTATTGCTGGTCGAGGATCTGATGACCGATGGCGGCAGCAAGCTGAGCTTTATCGAAGCCATCCGCACCGCCGGCGCTGAATGCGCGCATACCTTTGTCATCTTCTATTACGACATCTTCAAGGACACCCCGCAAAAGCTGGCGAACGAAGGTGTCAGCCTGCATTATCTGACAACATGGTGGGATGTGCTGGCTGCCAGCCGCGAGTCGGGCGCGTTTGATGCAGCCATGCTGGAACAGGTTGAAGCGTTTCTGCATGACCCGCGCGGATGGTCAACCGCCAATGGTGGTGCCTAGCCGGCTGCGCGGTCACTTGTTTGTTATGTGCGCCTGATAGCGTCTGCCCGGGGCAGTTTCAGGGCCGCCACGCGGATTTAAATTGAAATTATGAAACAGAAAGAGACTGTCTGATGACGATCGATTTTGCGTCATTTACACCTGCTGCGTCATTGGCCGGCGGTGTGATGATCGGTATTGCGGCGCTGTTGCTGATGCTGCTTCATGGCCGCGTCATGGGAATCAGCGGCATTCTGGGCGGGCTTGTCAGGCCAACATCTGGCGGTGATGTGGGCTGGCGGGTGCTGTTTGTCTTTGGCGCGTTGCTGGGTCCGTTGATTGTGATCTATCTGCTGGGGCGCCCGGTGGCGGTACAGCCTGTTGCAGACGGTATGTTGTTGCCAGTGGCCGGGCTTCTTGTCGGCCTCGGGACGGCCATCGGGTCAGGATGCACGTCAGGTCATGGTATCTGCGGGCTGGCACGGCTGTCTTTGCGGTCGGCCGCAGCGGTCGGCATTTTCATGTGTGCCGCGGTGATCACCGTCTATGTCATTCGGCATACGGGCTGACGGGAGCTGAGTATGTTGCGATCATTGACCATTATTTTCATCGGTGCGCTGTTTGGGGCAGGGCTTGCCATCGGCGGCATGCTGAACCCGGCGAAAGTGGCCGGTTTTCTTGATATTTTCGGTGTTTGGGATCCATCGCTGGCCTTTGTCATGGGCGGCGGCGTGGTGGCAAATTTTATCGGTATGCGCCTTGTACAGCGTCGCCGTGCCCCATTGTTTGCCGGCAGCTTTCGTCTGCCGGACGCTGCCGGTATTGATCGACATCTTGTTGGTGGTGCTGTGCTGTTTGGTGTCGGGTGGGGCCTTGGCGGCCTATGCCCGGGACCGGCTGTCTCGTCACTGGTGTTGGTGCCGGGTGATGTGGGGCTGTTCGTCGTGATGATGCTGGCCGGCCTGTTTGGCGGACGCGTGCTGATGGCGCGTCGCACCCGCTAAAAGCCTGATCAGGTGAAAGTTGCCCCGGGTGGCCGCCTGGCCGTACTGGAATACCGGTCTTTTTCAGGCTTCGTATCTTTACAGTTGCCGGTGTGCGCTTGCATGATGCGCGCATGACCAAACCGCCCGTTATCGATATCGACATGGATGCCTTCTGGCGCGATCCGTATCCCGCGCTGGATCATCTGCGCAGCGTCGCACCAGTTGCCTTTGTGCCGCAGCTGGACGGGATCGTGATCACGCGCCGCGATGATATCGATGTCTGGGAAAAGCGCGTTGATGTGTTCAGTTCGGAACAACCCGGCGGTTTGATGACCCGGCTGATGGGCGAGAATATGATGCGCCGGGATGGCATGCCACATCAGACGCAACGCCGCCAGATTCAAACAGCTGTATCGCCGCGCACGGTGGCGCGCCACTGGCGTGAGGCTTTTCGCGATTCAGCCCGCACAATCCTGCAGGGGTTGTCGGCCCGCCGATCTGCGGATTTATGCGCTGATTATGCGATGCTGCTGTCGGGAGAGGCACTGCGCCTGATCACCGGGCTTGAGGCCATTTCCGCGCGCGATATGGATGCCCATTCACAAGCGATGATTGACGGCATAGCCAATTATGGTGGCGATCCTGATATCGAGGCGCGCTGCCTGTCGGCGGTGGCGGCACTGGATGCGGCGATCAATGCCCGCATTGCCGATTTTGAAACCACGCCAACAGATGTGGATACGCTGGCTGGCAGTTCGATGATCGCTGTTCTGGTGCGGGCGGGTGCGCCGCATGAACAGATTCGCGCCAATGTGAAGCTGGCAATCAGCGGTGGGCAGAATGAACCGCGCGATGCCATTGCCGGGGCGATCTGGGCGTTGCTGTCCCATCCGGATCAGCTGGCGATGGTGCTTGATGGTGTGGCCGGCTGGGACCGCGTCTTTGAGGAATATGTTCGCTGGATGTCGCCGATTGGCATGTCACCACGCCGCATTGCCACCGATGCACTGGTTGGCGGGGTGGACATCAAGGCTGGCGGGCGCGCCTTTTTCATGTTCAGCGCGGCAAACCGTGACCCGGCGCATTTTGACAATCCTGACCGGTTCGACGTGCAGCGGGATACCCGCAAGCATATCGCCTTCGGGGCTGGTCCGCACTTTTGTGCCGGCGCGTTTGCGGCGCGGGCGCTTGTTGCCGATGTGGCGTTGCCGATGATTTTTGACCGTCTGCCGTCTCTTCGTCTTGACCCGGATCATCCGGCAGTGTTTCGTGGCTGGGCCTTCAGGGGGCCGGTGACCATGCACGCCAGATGGCATTGACGTGCTGCCTGCGTGCTGCAAGACATACAATCGCCCTGACCTAACCCTGCCTTTTATATGGAAGACCGTGTGATGACGCCCCCCAAGGATGACAACAAGCCCCCTCTTGATACGATCGTTCGCCGTGTGGAGATTCCGGAATCAGCAAGCCGCCCGGTGGCAACCCCGCTCTTTCCGTCGGTGGTGTATTCCTCGCCATCTGCAGACACGCTTGATGCGCAGTATGAAGGTGCGGTTGACGGCTATACCTATGCCCGCGAAGGGCATCCGAACGCCGATATTCTTGCGGCAAAAATAGACGGTATGGAAGGGGCAGAAGGCGGCATTGTGACCAGCTCGGGCATGGCGGCAATTTCGGCAATGTTTCTGGGTCTCTTGAAGGCCGGCGATCACGTGCTGGCTGGCGACCAGCTATATGGGCGCTCGCTGCGCATGCTGTCCCAGGATTTGCCGCGGATGGGGTTCGAGACCGGTTTCTTTGATGCCGGAAGTGCTGACAATCTTGCTGCTGCCATCCGGCCAAATACCCGCATGGTGATGATTGAGGCGGTATCAAACCCGACATTGCGGGTGGCCGATGTGGCCGGAATAGCCGCCATGGCCGCGCGCCAAGGGCTGATTCTGGTGGTTGATAACACCTTCACAACGCCGGCTGTGTTTCGCCCGTTTGATCATGGCGCGGACATCATCATTCATTCAGTGACAAAGTTTCTGGCTGGTCATTCGGACGTGACGCTGGGATATGTGGCGGCGCGCGATCCGGCACACCGCACGGCAATTTATGACGCAGCGGTAACCTGGGGGATGACGCCAAGCCCGTTTGACTGCTGGCTGGCTGAACGCGGGCTGAACAGTTTCGAAGTGCGATTTGCAGCGGCGCAGGACACGGCGCGGATGATTGCTGACGGCCTGGCTGGCCAGCCGGGATTGACCAAGGTGCTGTATCCGGGCCGCAACGACCACCCTGATCATGATCTTGCGGCAACGCTGTTTGGCGGTTCCTTTGGCAATATGGTCAGTTTCGAGATTGCGGGCGGGCGCGACGAGGTGAACAGGTTCATCGCCGCTGCCGGCAAGATTCCCTTTGCGCCGACCCTTGGCGATGTGGCCACCACCCTGTCGCATCCGGCGTCATCATCGCACCGCGCATTAAGCGCAGAGGCACGTGCCGCATTGGGGATGAGCGAGGGATTCTTCCGGCTGTCGGTTGGGATTGAGCCTGCGGCACTTCTTCTGGGTGAACTGAACGCCGCCCTTGCAGCCGTAAATGGCGAATAGAGGATAATTGCCACCCCTTTGTCCGGCGAAGAATATGATCGGGTAACAGGGGACCTGGCATGGCGGAATTCGACTATATAATTATCGGCGGCGGATCGGCCGGCAGTGTACTTGCTGACAAGCTGTCAGCTGATGGCCGCCACAATGTGCTGTTGATCGAGGCAGGGCCGTCTGACCGGCGCTTCTGGGTACGGGCGCCGATCGGCTACGGCATGCTGTTTCATGACCAGCGTGTGAACTGGATGTATGACGGCGTGCCCGAGGACGAGCTTGGCGGACGGTCAGTTTATCATCCACGCGGGCGTGTGCTTGGTGGGTCCAGCTCGATCAACGCGCTTGTGTATCACCGCGGTCAGGCGGGTGATTATGATGACTGGCAGGCGGCTGGCAATCCCGGCTGGGGCTATGAGGATGTCAGTACTGTATTTGACAGTTTTGAACATCCGCATCCAGACCAGAACCCAGTTTGTCAGACGGGCCAGAAGGCGGGCCAGAAGACCCGTGATCCGGTGAATAAGGCGGCAGGCAACCCTGCTAGCAGATCGCATCTTTCGGTCACTGACAACAGCGCCGAATGTCACCCGTTCGGGGCAACCTTCACTTCGATCTGCAATGAGGCGCAGGTTCCCAGCAGCACAACGCCGTATCGTGAGGGTGAGGGTGTAAGTTCCTATCTGATGACAACGCGCAACGGCATGCGATGTTCCAGCGCGGTTGCCTTTCTGTGGCCAGCGATGAAGCGTGCAAACCTTGCGGTGCGCACAAATGCATCGGTGCGCCGGATTGCTTTTGAAGCGGGGCGGGCCGTCAGCGTAACCTTTCGGCACAAGGGCGCCGAGACAGTGCTGCGGGCCCGGCGCGAGATCATTCTGTCTGCCGGTGCCATCGGCACGCCGCAAATCCTGCAGCTTTCGGGTGTTGGCGACGGTGCATCATTGCAGAAGCTTGGCCTTGATGTGGTGCAGAACCAGCCGGCTGTCGGTCAGAATCTGCAGGATCATTTCGGCATCAACTATCTGTTCAAGGCGAACCGGCCAACATTGAATGATGTGTTTGGCAACTGGCCCGGCCGTCTGGCAGCCGGACTTCGTTACGTGCTGACAAGGCGTGGTCCGTTGTCGCTCAGCATCAACCAATATGGCGGGCTGGTCAGAACGCGCCCCGATCAGACGCGTGCAGATTGTCAGCTTTATATGAATCCGCTCAGCTATCACAGCTTTCATGACGGGCGACGACGCCTGATGCGCCCTGACCCGTTTTCCGGTTTCATCATCGGCTTTAACAGCTGTCGTCCGGCAAGCCTTGGCAGTGTCACCATAACCAGCCCCGATGCCGAGGTTCAGCCACGCATCCATGGCAATTACCTGGACCATCAGCAGGACCTTGATGATGCGGTCCGCATGGCGCGCTTTGTCCAGCGCCTGCAGGAAGCACCTGCGCTGAAGGCGGTGCTTGCCGAAGACCCGATGACGCCGCTTGCCGATATGGATGATGCGGCTGTGATCGATGATTTTCGTGAACGCGGCAGCACTGTCTTTCATCTGTGTGGTACCTGCCGGATGGGACCGGATCGACGGGATGCGGTTGTTGATCCGCAGCTGCGCGTTCATGGCATTGGTGGCCTGCGGATTGTTGATGCGTCGGTATTCCCGAATATCACTTCGGCCAACACCAATGCGCCAACCATCATGTTGGCCCACAAGGCGGCACAGATGATCCTTGCCGATGCCGGATAGAGACTGATGTTTGCAACTTTCAAGGTGTTTGAACGGGCAGCACTGCTTGTTTGAAACCGTTGCTGCGACTATATATCGCGAACAGGCGCGACGATGCCCTGGGGCGCAATCAGGACCGGTGACTGATCCATGAAATTCAAAAATTCCTATATCTGGGCAGGCCTTGTTGCGCTTGGCGTTATTGGCTGGATGGTCTCCGGCAGCTTCACGGGAAGCGATGAAGCGGGCACGGCCGCCGTCAGCGACGGATCTGGCCAGGACATGACCACATCCGCTGGTCAAACACAGACATCACCAGAACAAACAGCCAATGCCGCGCCGCGTGTGTCGGCTGTTATTGTTGAGAATGCGCAAATCCGACAGTCCATTCGGGCCAGCGGGATCACCGAACCGCAAGCCGTATTCACCATTTCAGCCGAGATCGGCGGTACCATCACCAAGGTGGCTGTGCGTGAAGGCAGCGCTGTTGAAAAAGGTGATGTGCTGGTTGTCATGGATACCGACACATTGCCGTCCCGCATTGCCGCCGCGAAGGCCGAGATGGCCGCTGCCGAGGCTGCGCTGACAACAGCGAAGACCCTGTCTGGCGGCACCTATGAAGAAGAGCGTGCGGCGGCGCTGGCCAATCTCGAGGTTGCCACGCAGCGGCTGGAGATTGGTGAAAAGCTGGTTGCCAAAAGTTTCAGTGCGCCGGTTGATCTGGCGCAGTTGAAGGCGAATTTTGAGACAGCCCGGATGACGCTGGCACGGATCGATCTCGAAAAGAATTACCGTGCCGAACTTGATATTTCGCAAAACGAGGCGCGCTTGGCAGGTGCGAAATCAAGCCTCGTGGTGCTGCAGGACCAGTTGGCCAAGTCACGGATTACGGCGCCAATTTCCGGTTGGCTGGAAACCGTGCATGTCGATGAGGGAGAGCAGATGCCGGCTGGCGTTGTGGCTGCCACCATCCTGAACATGAATGAATTGAGCATCATCGTTGCGGTGCCGCAGACCAATATTGCGCAGGTCGCGATCGGCAACCCGGTCAGCATCGATGTCGCTGGTATTGGCCGGCGCACGGGCACGGTGTCACGGATCGCCTCGATCAGCACATCGACGACGCGCACCTTTGATGTCGAGATCACCGTGCCGAACCCGGACCGCATGCTGCGCGCCGGCATGACAGTCGAGGCCGATATCGATGTTGGCTACCAGCCGGCATTTGGCATGTCACCTGCGCATCTGTCGGTGGCATCTGACGGGTCGCTGACCGCCAAGGTTGATGATGCGGGTGTCGTGCGGGTCAAACCGGTTGAACTGGTGCGTTCGGGTGTCGAGCAGGTGTTCGTGTCCGGCCTTGCGAATGGTGACACGCTATTGACCTTTGGTCAGGCCTTTGTCGAGGCAGGTGATCCGGTGCGTGTGCTGATGGAACCAACATCATGAATGCGGTGATTGAGGCGGCGTTCAACCGCGCCGGCGCCGTTATTCTGACGTTGCTTGTGCTGAGCGGACTTGGCCTTGCCTCCTACATAGAAATTCCCAAGGAAGCGGCGCCGGATGTTGATATTCCGGTGACCTATGTGTCTGTCAGCTATGAAGGCATTTCACCCGAGGATTCCGAACGCCTGCTGGTCAAGCCGCTGGAAAAGCATCTGCGGTCCGTTGAAGGGCTGGACAGCATGTCCTCGGTTGCATCCGAAGGGTATGGCGCGGTCACGCTGGAATTTGCAGCGGGCGAGGATATCGACCTGCTGATTGCTGATGTGCGCCAGGCAGTGGATGAGGCAAAGCCGGACCTGCCAGCCGAAGCGGATGACCCGAAGGTGACCGAGGTCAGCCTGTCGCTGTTTCCGATCCTGACCGCCGCCTTGTACGGGCCGGTGTCAGAACGCGAGATGGTGACAGCAGCGCGCGACATAAAGGACAAGCTTGAGGCGCTTCCGGGTGTGCTGGAGGTCGAGATCGGCGGTGACCGTGAAGAGGTTCTGGAGATCCTGCTTGATGCGTCGGCGATCGAAGCCTATGGGCTGGACCCGTCAGCCGTTATCCGCCTTGTCAGTGGCAACAACCAGCTGGTAACCGCAGGCGCGATTGATGATGGCGGCGGGCGTCTGCTGGTCAAGGTGCCGGGCGTGATTGAAAGCGTTGATGATCTGGTCAATATGCCGATCAGCGCCCGCGATGGCACAAGCATTACTTTTGGCGATGTTGCCGTTGTGCGGCGCGCCTTCCGGCAGGCCGAGGGCTGGTCGCGGGTGAATGGTGAACCGGCGGTGGTGCTGGATGTGCGCAAGCGTGTCGGCGCCAACATCATCAAGGTTGTCGAGCTTGCGCGTGCGGTGATCGACGAAGAGGCACCAAAGATCGGCGAAGGAGTCAAGGTCAGCTATCTGTTCGATGATTCGAAGGATGTGCGCAACCTTCTGAGCGATCTTGGCAACAATGTTGCGGCGGCAGTCATCATCGTGATGGTTGTGGTGCTGGCGGCACTGGGGCTGCGCAATGCCACCCTTGTCGGGCTGGCCATTCCGGGGTCCTTTTTCATTGGCATCAGTATTCTGAATCTGATGGGTGTGACGATGAATATCGTCGTGCTGTTCTCGCTTATTCTTGTTGCCGGCATGCTGGTCGACGGGGTGATTGTCACGACCGAATATGCCGACCGGCGTATTGCCATGGGGTCATCACGCCGCGAGGCCTATCGCCTTGGTGCGCAGCGCATGTCCTGGCCGATCATTTCGTCAACGATTACCACTTTGATGGTGTTTTTGCCGCTTCTTGTCTGGCCGGGCATTGTTGGCCAGTTCATGAAATACCTGCCGATCACGGTGATCAGCGTATTGTCGGCATCGCTGTTTATGGCGCTGATTTTCATTCCGGTACTGGGTGGTTTCATCGGCAAGTCGCGGATGCCCAAGGGCATGGTCTCAGCCAGTGCGCCGCGCAGCTATCGCTGGGTGTTGAAACAGGCGATCCGCTTTCCGATCATCACCATGATGACCGTCATCGGCATTATTGTTGCCAGCTTCATTGGTTATGGCAGTGCTGGCCTCGGCGTTGCGTTTTTCCCCGATATCGAGCCTGATCAGGCACAGGTGCAGGTGTTGGCGCGTGGTGATCTGTCGGCCAAGGAACGTGATGCCCTTGTCGTCAGTGCTGAAGCCGCCATTCTGCCAGTTGAAGGTGTGGCGGATTTCTATGCCCGCTCATTCCGCCCGGGCAGTGGCGGCAATCAGAGCCCGCGAGATTCGGTTGGCACAATCCGCACCGTCTTTACCGACTGGAATGAACGCGATCCGGCTGCCACTCTGATGGAACGCATGCGTGAGCTGATCGGCGGGCTGGCAGGCGCAGATTTCAGCATCACCAAACAGGCGCAGGGACCTGGCGGCGCATTGCCGATCCGGGTTGAGGTGCTGGGCGATGACATGGATGAAATTGCCGCTGCCACCGATGCCATCGTCGAACGAATGAGTGATGTTGGCGGCTTTGTCGATGTGGCAGACAGCCGTCCGTTGCCCGGCCTTGAATGGACACTGGTCACCGACCGTGAGGCGGCCAGCCGCCACGGTGTGTCGATTTCGGGCCTTGGCACGATGATCAAGCTGCTGACCCGCGGTGTGCGTATTTCCGACTTCCGCCCCGATGACAGCGAAGATGAGCTGGATGTGGTGATGCGCTTTATGGGTGATCAGCGCAATCTGGACCGGCTTCGGGAACTGCGCGTGCCGGCGGCTGACGGGTCCTATGTGCCGCTGTCGGTCTTTGCCACGCTGCAACCGCGCGAGAAGGGCGGCGATATCGAGCGCAAGGACGGCACCCGGTACATGTATATCAATTCCGATGTGGCGGAAGGGATGCTGCCGGCTGAACGCTTTGACAAGCTGAAAGCATCGCTGGCGGAGACGCCCCTGACACAGGATGTAAGCGTCGTCTTTGGCGGCGAGGATGAGGATATTGCCGAGACGCAGTCCTTCCTTGCCAGCTCGTTCATGCTGTCACTGCTGTTGATGGTGATTGTGCTGATGCTGCAGTTCAACTCGCTGTGGCAGGCCTTTGTCACGATGTCGGCAATTGTGCTGTCAACTGGTGGTGTGGTGCTGGGTCTGTGGGCCGCAGGCCAGCCATTCGGCATTGTCATGTGCGGGCTGGGGGTGATTTCGCTGGCCGGTATCGTGGTGAACAACAACATCGTTCTGATCGACACCTTCAACGAATATCGGCGGCGCGGCTATACGGCACGGCACGCGGCCTTCCGGGCCGGGCTGGTGCGTTTCCGGCCGGTATTGCTGACAGCGGTGACGACCATTCTTGGCCTGCTGCCAATGGTCTTTCAGCTGACGATCAAGATCCTCGACCGCGAGATTCTGGTTGGCGCGCCGTCCTCGCAATGGTGGACGCAGCTTTCAAGCTCTATCGCTGGTGGTCTGACATTCGCCACCATCCTGACACTGGTTGCCACACCGGCAATGCTTGTCATGGGTGGGCGTTTCATGCGTGACCCGGCCGCCACCAACCCGTCATTCCTGCGCCGTCTGTTGGCACGGTTGCCTGGGCTGATCCCGACCCGTCTGCGACGGCCACGCGGTGTAATGCCGGCTGAATAGGCCCACCTGAATAGGCCCGGCCAAATAAGCCGGGCTGCACCGGGGTTCGCGTCAGGCCTTTATGCGGATGATATCCTCCAGCCCGGCAGCGATCGCCAGCAAGCGGCGATCATGGCTGCGCGACCCGATCAGTGACACACCAGTGGGCGCGGTGCCGGGGGCGTGACCGGGGATGGTGATGGTTGGCCGGTCCAGATAGTTGGACAGGGCTGTATTGCGCAAGACGCGCGCGCTGGTCTTCATCAGCATATCGGTTCCCTGCAGCCCGGCCAGCGCTGGGGGCAGTGTCGGCGTTGTTGGCAGAATCAGCGCATCAAACGGACGCGTCAGGCCTGCCACTTCGGCGCAAACTGCGGCGCGGTCCCGATGCATGGCAATATAATCTGCAGCAGCGATGTCGGCGCCGGCTGCCAGCCGTGTCGCAATATAGGGATCATACAGATCGCGGCCCGATGCCAGCAGCTCGCGGTGGATTTCATAGGCTTCGGCGGACACGATGCTTTTCGGCAGATTGGCAGGTCGCAACTCCTCCAGAATATCCAGCCGGACATCGCTTATTGTAACGCCAACGGCTGACAGGCGGGACAGCGCGGTCTCAAAATCCTGCGATACCTGATCATCCAAATCCTCGAACAGATAGCCGCGCGGCACAGCAAGGCGCAGTCCAGGTGCCGGAAAAGCGGCCTCGGTCGTGCCGCTGCCACCAGCCATGAGGCTGTCCAGAATAGCGCAGCAATCAACGCTGTGCCCCATCGGGCCAGCAGCGTCAAAGGATGTAGACAGCGGAAAAACACCGTCGCCCGGCATTCGCGTGGTGGTCGGTTTCAATCCGGTAATGCCGCAGAAAACAGCTGGCGCGCGTGTCGACCCGCCTGTATCCGTGCCAATTGTGGCCGCTGCCATCCCATCAGCAATGGAAACAGCGCTGCCTGATGATGAGCCTCCGGCAACAAACCCGTCATCGATATCGCGTCCGTAAGGGCTGCGCGGGTTGCCGTAATGCGGGTTCATGCCAAGGCCCGAATAGGCAAACTCGGTCATGTTGGTCCGCCCGATGATGTTAAAGCCGGCAGCTTTCAGTCTGGCGACAACCGTGGCATCGACGCTGGCCGGGGCCGCATCATCCAGAACACGCGAGCCGGCACGTGTCACCTCACCGGCAATATCGAACAGATCCTTTACCGACAGGGTCACCCCGGCAAAGGCGGGAAGCGTCGCACCAGCCTTGTGCAGCATGTCGGTGTGATCGGCATTGCGGCGCGCCTCTTCGGCATTCACCGTGACAAAGGCGCGGCGGCCATCTTCGCTGTCGATGGCAGCAAGACACTGTTCAAGGTGGTCACGTGCGGAGAGCTGTCCACTGGCAAGTGCGTCGGCGACGTCTGAGATCAACATGGTCATACCCAAGACTATGACCGGGCTGGCAGCAAAAATCATCCCTGTTTCTTGATTGTTGTTGCCGTGCGCGCACCGGTCTTGACGCGCAAGGATGCCGGCCAGATAGTGGGCTGATGGAACAGGATTATGACTATATCATCATCGGGTCAGGATCTGCCGGCAGTGCTATGGCCTACCGGCTTGGTGAGGATGGCAGCCGCCGTATTCTGGTGCTGGAATTCGGGGGCAGTGATGCCGGACCGCTAATCCAGATGCCGGCCGCGCTGTCCTATCCGATGAACATGAAGCGCTATGACTGGGGCTATCTTGCCGAACCGGAACCGGCACTTGGTGGACGGCGGCTTGTTTGTCCACGCGGCAAGGTGATTGGCGGGTCGTCCTCGATCAACGGGATGATCTATGTACGCGGTCATGCTGGCGATTACACGCATTGGGAGGATTCGGGCGCTGCCGGCTGGGGCTATGCCGATGTGCTGCCCTATTTCCGGCGGATGGAACATTCCCATGGCGGTGAGACACCCTGGCGGGGGACGGACGGGCCGCTGCATGTCACACGCGGGCCGCGTGATAATCCGCTGCATGCGGCCTTTGTCGAGGCAACCAGGGCAGCCGGATATACCGCGACGCCAGATTATAACGGCCACCGGCAGGAAGGCTTTGGGCCGGCTGACATGACTGTGTGGAAGGGCCGACGCTGGTCATCGGCGAATGCCTATCTGCGGCCAGCCATGGCACGCGGCAATGTTGATCTGGTGACGGGCGCGATGGTTGACCGGGTTATTTTCGACGGCATGACAGCGGTCGGGGTGGAGTTTGTGCGCCGCGGCGCGCGCCACCGGGTGAATGCCCGCGCCGAGGTGGTGCTGGCTGCCGGGGCGATCAATTCACCACAAATCCTCCAGCGCTCGGGCATTGGCCCGGGCAAGCTATTGCAGGCGGCCGGTGTTGACGTGCGCGTGGACAGGGCGGGTGTCGGTGCGAATCTGCAGGACCATCTTGAGGTGTATTTCCAGATCGCCTGTCTGCAGCCGATCACGCTGTACAAACATCTGGGCCTGCTGGCCAAGGCGCGGATCGGTGCCGAATGGTTGTTCTTCAAATCCGGCCTTGGTGCGTCGAACCAGTTTGAAACGCTCGGCTTCATTCGCTCTGCTGCCGGTATCAGCTATCCCGACATCCAGTATCATTTCCTGCCGGTGGCGATCAGCTATGATGGTCAGGCCCCGGCCGAAGGTCATGGGTTCCAGCTTCATGTCGGGCCGATGCGTTCAAAATCACGTGGTCATGTGCGGATCCGCGACAACCGGCATGACAGCGCCCCGGAAATTCGTTTCAACTATATGAGCCACGAGGATGACTGGACCGAGTTTCGTCGCTGTATCCACCTGACGCGCGAGATTGTCAGCCAGCACCCGCTGGACCCGTATCGCGGGCGTGAAATCCAGCCCGGTGATGGTGCCATTTCGGATGACGCGATTGACCAGTTTATCCGCGACAATGTCGAAAGCGCCTATCACCCCTGCGGTACCGTGCGCATGGGGGCAGCTGATGATCCGGGCAGTGTCGTTGATCCGCAATGCCGGGTGATCGGTGTGGACCGGCTGCGGGTTGCCGATTCATCAATCTTTCCGCGGATCACGAATGGCAATCTGAACGGCCCTTCAATCATGACCGGCGAAAAGGCGGCCGACCATATTCTGGGGCGTCAGCCATTGCCGCGCGCCAATGATGAGCCGTTTTTCCATCCTGACTGGGAAAGCGCCCAGCGCTAGTCATTCAGAGCGCCCGTTAGGCCAGAGCGCCCGTCAAACCAGAGCACTTGCCAAACCCCGATATCTGATCCGGAATCTGGTCCAAAATCTGTCTTGTATGGTGGCAGACAGCATGCCATCGTTGCGACAGAACGCATGCAAGAAAAAAAGTAAGGCGTTGTTGCCCTGAACTGCTGGCAACAGGCTGCAAGGTTCCCGGAGGAAGCAGAAGATGAAAACACGTGCAGCGGTGGCGGTTGCCGCCGGTAAACCCCTCGAAATCATGGAAGTCGATCTGGCTGGGCCGCGCGAAGGCGAGGTGCTGGTCGAGATCATGGCAACCGGCATTTGTCACACCGATGCCTTTACCCTGTCCGGGGATGACCCGGAAGGCATGTTCCCGGCCATTCTGGGGCATGAAGGTGCGGGCATCGTGCGCGAAGTGGGGGCTGGCGTCAAAAGTGTGGTCCCGGGTGATCATGTGATCCCGCTTTACACGCCGGAATGCCGCGAATGTGAATATTGCCTGCATCCCAAAACAAACCTGTGTCAGGCCATCAGAACAACACAAGGCCAGGGTGTGATGCCGGACGGCACCAGCCGGTTTTCAATCGGTGGGGAACAGGTGCTGCATTATATGGGCACATCGACCTTTTCAAACTTCACCGTGGTGCCCGAAATTGCGCTTGCGAAGGTGCATCCCGATGCGCCTTTCGACAAGATTTGCTATATCGGCTGCGGCGTTACAACCGGCATCGGGGCAGTGATCAACACGGCCAAGGCAGAGCCGGGCTGCACGGCTGTGGTGTTCGGGCTTGGCGGCATAGGGCTGAATGTGATTCAGGGCCTGCGGATGATCGGTGCCAACCAGATTGTCGGTGTTGATCTGAATAATGACAAACAGGCATGGGGTGAACGCTTCGGCATGACCCATTTTGTCAATCCGGCAGATCATGGCGACAATCTTGTGGGCCATCTGGTGGAGCTGACAGGTGGCGGTGCTGACTATTCGTTTGAATGTATCGGCAACACCAATGTGATGCGACAGGCACTGGAATGCGCGCATAAGGGATGGGGCGAATCCATTATCATTGGCGTTGCTGGTGCCGGTCAGGAAATCAACACGCGTCCGTTCCAGCTGGTGACCGGACGCAGCTGGCGCGGCACGGCATTTGGCGGTGCGCGCGGGCGTACCGATGTGCCAAAGATTGTCGACTGGTACATGCAGGGCAAGATCGAGATTGATCCGATGATCACCCACACGCTGTCACTTGACGAGATCAACAAGGGATTTGATCTGATGCATGAGGGCGAATCAATCCGGTCTGTTGTCGTATTCTGATCTGGCCTGAAATGATCTGGCCTGAAATGATCTGATAGGGGAGATGTGGTGATGGAAACATTGTCCACCGAAAAGAGCTTTGACGGTGTGCAGGGTGTCTATCGCCATGCCGCCAGCCAAACCGCATGCGACATGACATTTGCGGTATATATACCGCCGCAGGCCGAGGCCGCGCCAGTGCCTGTTCTGTGGTACCTGTCAGGTCTGACCTGCACACATGCCAATGTGATGGAAAAGGGTGAATACCGGCGCGTTGCCGCAGAACTTGGCCTTGCCATCATCGCACCTGATACCAGCCCGCGCGGGGCGGATGTGCCGGACGAGCCGGATAACTGGCAGTTTGGCAGTGGTGCCGGCTTCTATGTCGACGCCAGCGAGGCGCCCTATGAAACGCATTACCGGATGTACAGCTATATCCGTGACGAGCTGCCTGCGCTGGTGGGTGATGCTTTCAATCTGGACATGTCGCGCCAGGGCATCTTTGGCCATTCAATGGGTGGGCATGGCGCGCTGGTGATGGCGCTTCGCAATCCTGACCGGTTTCGCAGCGCCTCTGCCTTTGCCCCCATCGTCAACCCGTCGACTGCAGACCTGTCATCTTCGGCGTTTACCAGATATCTGGGATCGGATCAGGCCGCATGGCGGGCCTATGATGCGGTATCGCTTGTCGAGGATGGCCACAGCTTTCCTGAAATTCTGATCGATCAGGGTGATGCTGACAGTTTTCTGAAACTTGGTCTGCGTCCGTGGCTGCTGGAGACAGCTGTCGCCGGTACCAAGACTGAGCTGACCTTGCGCATGCAGCCCGGCTATGGCCATTCTTATTACTTTATTTCCAGCTTCATGGAGGATCATCTTCGCTGGCATGCGGCACGTCTGTGACGCCTGCTGGTGCCGGTGGCCGGTATCGCGATGAGTGACAGTACAGACAAATTCCCCCAGCCACTTGGCGGCAATGATATGCCCCGCTTTGCCGGCCCCGGCACGATGATGCGGCTTCCTGCCGTCGAAACTGCCGAGGGTATGGACGTGGTCTTCATCGGAATCCCGCTTGATGTTGGTACATCCAACCGGCCGGGTACGCGTTTTGGGCCAAAACAGATCAGGGCGGAATCGGTCATGCTGCGCCCCTATAATATGTGGACACGCGCCGCACCTTTTGATTCGCTGCGTGTCGGTGATCTGGGCGATGTGCCGATCAACACCTTTGATCTCAAAGATGCGGTGGCCCGCATTACAGATTTTTACGACAAGGTGCTGGAACATGATGTGATACCGCTGACGCTTGGCGGTGATCATACGCTGAGCCTGCCGGTGTTGCGCGCCATTGCCGGCAAACATGGGCCGGTCGGGCTGATCCATGTCGATGCCCATGCTGATATCAACGAGCATATGTTTGGCGAGTCCATCGCCCATGGCACACCCTTTCGCCGCGCTGTCGAAGAGGGGTTGATCGAGCCGCATCGCACCTGGCAGATCGGGCTGCGCGGCACTGGCTATACGGCCGAAGATTTTGACTGGTCGCGCGATCAGGGCTTTACCGTCGTGCAGGCAGAGGAATTATGGCACCAGTCGGCGGCCCCGCTGATTGAACGCATCCGCGCCGCCATGGGTGACGGTCCGGTCTATCTGACATTCGATATTGATTCCCTTGATCCCGGATTTGCCCCCGGGACAGGCACACCGGAAATTGGTGGACTGACCCCCATTCAGGCGATTGAGATTATCCGCGGTTGTCGCGGCCTGAACCTTGTCGGGGCTGATCTTGTCGAGGTGTCACCGCCCTATGACCCACAGGGCAACACGGCTTTGCTGGCTGCCAATCTGATTTATGAAATGCTGTGTGTGTTGCCTGGTGTGGCTTACCGCGACGGTGCTGGCAGCTGATGGCACCGGCATTTGAAAAGGCCGAATATGATCATCGTCTGGCGCGGGTGCGAAGCGAAATGGAGGCGCGCGGGCTGACCGCGCTTGTGATTGGCGATCCGGCGAATATCAACTGGCTGACCGGCTATGACGCATGGTCGTTCTACACCCCGCAGATGATGCTGGTGGGACTGTCTGGCGGACCGTGGTGGATGGGCCGGATGATGGATGCGGGGGCGGCAAAATTCACCAGCTGGCTGAGCGATGATCAGGTGGTGGCCTATCCTGAAACGCTGGTCCAGCGGCCCGACACGCACCCGATGGACTGGCTGGCCGGCTGGATGCGGGATAATGGTTTTGCCACGGCGCGGATCGGATTTGAAAGTGATAGTTACTTCCTGTCACCGCGTGCCCTTGACGCGCTGCGTGCCGGATTGCCGAATGCGTCCTTCATCGATGCCGATCTGCTGGTGAACTGGCAGCGTCTGATAAAAAGCACCGCCGAAATCGCGGTGATGACGCAGGCCGCACGCATTGCCGAGATTGCCATGCAGACAGCGTGGGACGGTGCGCGCCCGGGCGTTCGCCAGTGTGACCTGATGGCAGATGTTGTGGCTGCCCAAATTCGCGGCACGCCCGAATGTGGCGGCGATATGCCGGCGCTGCATCCCCTGATCCTGGCAGGAGAGGCGGCTACAACTGCGCATCCGATGTGGACCGCCGCACCGCTGGAGGACGGACAGACAGTCTCGTTCGAGCTGGGTGCCTGCGTGAAGCGCTATAATGTAGGATTGGCGCGCACTGTGCATCTGGGACCGCCGCCAGATACGCTGCTGCGAACGTCTGATGCGGTCCAGGAAGGCATGGCTGCGGTCATCGGCGCATTGAAGGCCGGCGCCATTGCCGGTGATGTCCATGCGGCCTGGCAGGCGGTGCTGGATCGCCATGGTTTGGAGAAGCCAAGCCGGATCGGCTATTCGATCGGCGCTGCCTATGCGCCGGACTGGGGTGAGCACACGCTGTCCTTCCGCCCGGGCGAGACGACCATCGTTCCGGAAAATGCGGTTGTTCACATCATTCTGGGCATGTGGATGGATGATTGGGGGATGGAACTCAGCGAGACATTGCATGTGCGCGACAGCGATTGCGTGCGGCTGTGTGATATGCCGCAGCATGTTCATCTGATCGACACATGACCAAAGCAGCAGGCACATCGCCAGCGCATCCGGCGCTCGATCTGGCTATCGAGATTCTGGCTGATCTGGTGGCATTTCCCAGCGTCAGCCTGCAACCGAATGATACGATCGTCAGCTATATCGAAACGCGGATGCGTGACCTCGGCATGCGGTGTGTGCGCGATGCCCATGAAGATGGTCAGCGCTTCAATCTGCTGGCCAGCGCCGGTCCGCAGCGCCCTGGCGGGGTGTTGCTGTCCGGTCACATGGATGTGGTGCCGGCCAGCCCCGATGGCTGGACCGGTGATCCGTTCATCCTGCGACGTGATGACGGGCGTCTTCATGGGCGCGGCGCGGTTGATATGAAGGGGTTTATCGCCATCGTTCTGGCCAGCCTGCCCGATATCATGGCGCAGGCTGACAGCCTGTCGATGCCGCTGCATGTGGCGTTGAGCTTTGATGAGGAAACCGGGTTCTTTGGCGCATCGCAGCTGCCGGCATTCTTTGATTCTATCGGTCTTCGTGCCGAGATTGCCATCATCGGCGAGCCCACCAACATGCAGCCTTTTGTGGGGCATAAGGGCGGAATGGAACTGACCACTGTGGTCACCGGCACATCGGGGCATGCGTCGCAACCTGCCGGTATGGTGAATGCCGTCTATTATGCGGCACGACTGGTCGATTTCATGCGCAGCTGCGCCGATGATCTGGCGGCGGCACCGATTGAGGGCTCACCATTCAACCCGCCACATACCAGCCTGTCGGTGGGTGTCATCCGCGGCGGTGAAGCGCGTAACATCATTCCGGACAGATGTGAGATTGACTGGGAAATTCGGGCCCATCCGGGTGATGATCCGCATCAGTATCTTGGCCGGGTCACCGATTTCATAACGCACGGTCTTGTCCCCGAGATGACGTCGATTGACCCGCGTGCCGGAATTGAAACGCATATGCTGTGTGATGCGCCCCCGCTGGAGGCCCGGCCTGATGGCCCGGCGGCAAATCTGGTGGCGCGGCTGTGGACGAACGAAACACCGCAGGTGGTGTCATTCGGCACTGATGCGCCGTTCTTCCAGAAAGCGGGTATGGATACGGTAATCTTTGGTCCTGGCGGGATGGCGCAGATGCATCAACCTGATGAATTCATCACCGAGGCGGCGCTTGTCGAAGGGTTGCAATTCATCGACCGGCTTGCCGCCTATATGCGCGGGGGTTACTGACCATGCAATTGCGGCATCTGCTGATCGCGCTTGTGGTGCCGCTGACATGGGGTTTCGGTTTTGCGTTGGCAAAGGCCGGTCTTGATCATTTCCCACCCTTGTTGCTGATGTCGATGCGTTTTGCGATTGCCGCGGCGATACTTGTCTGGCTGGTGCCGGTGCCGCGTGGCCACTGGTGGTCGCTGACCATCATCACGCTGGTGTCGGCAACGCTTCAATACGGGATGACATTTTCCGGTCTGGCGCGGATCGATGCCACTCCAGCCGTGCTGCTGGTACAGTCCGAAGTGATATTCGGTACCCTGATGGCGGCGGTGATCCTGAAGGAACGCCCGACCCTGCGCCAGCTTGTTGGCACTAGCGTGTCGCTGGCGGGTATTGTGATGATTGTTGGTGCGCCGTCGCTCGCCGGCCAGATGACCGGGGTGGTTCTGGTCTTGTCGGGGTGCCTGTGCTGGGCATTCGGGCAAATTCTTGTGCGCCGTCTGGGTGACGCGCTGAGCGGGTTTCAGCTGACAGCGTGGATCGGCATGCTGGCTGCCCCGCAGATGTTCATAGCCTCGATCCTGTTTGAAGGTGACCCGTGGCCAGCCTTGCAGGCCGCTCCGGCAAGTGCCTGGATCACTGTTGCCTATCTGGGGATTGTGATGACGGTGATCGGCTATTCGGCCTGGTATTTTGTGCTGGCGCGTTATCCGGTGCCGTTGGTGATGCCGGTGCTGCTGCTGTTGCCGGTGTCGACCATCCTTGGTGCGGTAACGTTTCTGGGTGAACGGCCAGACGCCTGGGTGCTGGTTGGCGGGGCGGTGGTGATCACAGGTGTCGGCGTTGTGGTCATCGATCCCGAGGCGATGCGCAAAAAGATGCATGATGACATGGATAGGGGTAAGTCGCCCAGCTAGCTGGCGTCACCAATGATGCCGTCTGCTACCAGCTTGTCCAGCCGGGCGCTGTCCATGGTCAGTAGTTCCGACAGCACCTCGCGGCTGTGCGCACCAAGCCGCGGCGGTGGCAGGGTGGCCTGCGGCGGGGTTTCCGACAGCCGCATCGGGCTGGCAATGGTTGGCACGCTGCCAAGCAGATCATCCGCAATACTGGCAGACAGGCCGCGATGTCGGGCTTGTGGTTCATCCAGAACGGCATCGATGCTGTTGATCGGGCCGGCCGGCACACCGACTGCCGCCAGCTTGTCCAGCCACCAGCCCGTGGTCTGGGTCTGGAAGACAGCGGTGATATGCGGCAACAGTTCCTGGCGATTTTCCACGCGGGCCCGGTTCGTCGCATAGGCCGGATCATCGGCCAGCCCGTTACACCCGGCAACTGCACAAAACTTCCTGAATTGCGAATCATTGCCGACAGCAAGAATGACGTGCCCGTCAGCGGTGGCAAAGGCCTGATAGGGCACGATATTGGGATGGGCGTTGCCAAGTCGTCCGGGCACCTTCTCGCTGACCAGATAGTTCAGCGCCTGATTGGCAAGGCTGGCCACACTGACATCAAACAGGCTCATATCAATATGCTGGCCGGTTCCGGTGCGCTGCGCATGCATGACAGCTGCCAGAATGGCCGTGGCTGCATTGGTGCCGGTCAGCACATCTACCAGCGCCACACCAATCTTCATCGGCATGCCATCTGGCTCTCCGGTCACGCTCATCAGCCCGCCCATGCCCTGGATCATGAAATCATAGCCGGCGCGCTGCGCATCGGGGCCATTCATGCCAAAGCCGGTGATCGAGCAATAGACAAGCGCCGGATTGATCGCGCGGAGCGTTTCATAATCGAGGCCATATTTGGCAAGCCCGCCAACCTTGAAGTTTTCGACAAGGATGTCCGCATGCGCTGCCAGATCTCGCAGAATGGTCGCGCCGTCTTCTGATGTGATATCGATGGCAAGCGACCGCTTGTTCCGGTTTACCGAACAGAAATAGGCAGACCGCGCGGCGGCATCGGCTGCCGTATCGCCAGTGATATCATCTGCATAGGGCGGGCCCCAGCCACGGGTATCATCACCGCTGCCGGGGCGTTCGATCTTGATGATATCGGCACCAAGATCCCCCAGCATCTGCGTGGCCCAGGGGCCGGCAAGAATGCGCGACAGATCCAGTACCCGCAGATCCGACAGGGCGCCGACCGGCGTTGTCATCTGACTAGCCAGTGAAGGCCTGAATGCCGGTGATGGCCCGGCCGAGGATCAGCGCATGCACATCATGCGTGCCCTCATAGGTGTTCACCGTTTCAAGATTCATCAGATGACGCATCACGTGATATTCCTCTGCAATGCCGTTGCCGCCATGCATGTCACGCGCAACACGTACCATGGCCAGTGCCTTGCCACAGCTGTTCCGCTTGATCGTCGAGATGTTTTCTGGCGGGCAGTTGCCTTCATCCAGCAACCGTCCAACGCGCAAGCAGGCCTGCAGACCGATACTGATCTCGGTATGCATGTCGGCCAGTTTCAGTTGCACAAGCTGGTTAGCGGCCAGTGGACGGTCGAACTGCTTGCGATCAAGCGTATAGGTGCGCGCCGCATCATAACAGAACTGCGCAGCCCCCAATGTACCCCAGGCAATACCGTAACGCGCCTTGTTCAGGCAGGAAAACGGTCCTTTCAGGCCCTTTACATCAGGGAACAGATTATCGTCGGACACGAAGGCATTATCCATCTGGATGGACCCGGTGACCGAAGCGCGCAAAGACAGTTTGCCGCCGATCTTTGGTGTCGAGAAACCGTCACCAGCGGTTTCACGCTCAACAACGAACCCGCGGATCACGCCATCCAGCTTTGCCCAGACAACGGCAATATCGGCGATCGGTGCGTTTGAAATCCACATCTTCGCGCCGCTCAGGTGATAGCCACCATCGACCTTGACCGCCTTTGTGACCATGCCGCCGGGATCGGACCCATAGTCAGGCTCGGTCAATCCGAAACAGCCGATCATCTCGCCGCTGGCCAGTTTCGGCAGAAACTTCTGTTTTTGCTCTTCGGTGCCAAACGCGTGGATCGGATGCATGACAAGCGATGACTGGACCGACATGGCCGACCGATAGCCGGAATCAACAGCTTCAATCTCATGCGCGGCAAGGCCGTAGGCAACATGGTTCACGCCGGCGCCGCCATAGGTATCGGGAATGGTCGGGCCAAGCAGGCCAAGGCTGCCCATCTGGCGCATGACATCCTTGTCAAATCTCTCTTCGCGAAAATCATCGATAACACGCGGCAACAACACATCGCGCGCGAACTGGCGCGCCGTATCGCGGACCATGCGTTCTTCGTCATTCAACTGCCTGTCGAGATAGAACGGGTCTTCCCACGAGAACACTGGTTTTGATGATGTAAGTACACCTTCCATGGCGAGGTCTTCCTTGTTCTGAGCGGGCGGATATGGCCAGGGTGGCCAATAATGGTGGACCGTCCTGCCTGCGATTGACCGGCAGTGTAGCGCAATAGACCCGCAATGGGGTAGCCCCTGCGGCATTTTATGTCTGGATGCCGGGATCAATGGCAGACACCAGTCTTGTGAAAGCCTGAATGCACGCAGCTTGAGTTTTCGGCGGCGGACCGCTATCACTCCTTCTTGGACAGGAACAGCGCAGGCGGACATGCACGTGGATGACGGCATCATCATCGCACCCTCGATCCTTGCATCGGACTTCAGCCGGCTTGCTGACGAGGTGTCGGCCATCGACCGCGCTGGTGCAGACTGGATACATCTGGATGTGATGGATGGGCATTTTGTGCCCAATCTGACGTTTGGTCCGCCGGTGATCAAGGCGCTCCGCCATGTCACCGATCGCACCTTCGATGCGCATCTGATGGTGTCGAATCCCGATGCGCTGCTGGACAGCTATGCCAAGGCCGGTGCCGAGATTATCACGGTGCATGCCGAGGCCTGCCCGCATCTTGACCGCACGCTGTCGCGAATCCGTGAGCTGGGGTGCCGGGCCGGTGTGTCGCTCAATCCGCACAGCCCGGCCGATGTGCTGGCGCATGTGCTGGACCGGCTTGATCTGATTCTGGTGATGACGGTCAATCCCGGCTTTGGTGGCCAGTCCTTTATCGGGGCGATGGCCGAAAAGATTGCCACGATCCGCCAGATGACGGCCGGTCGCGACATCGTCATCGAGGTGGATGGCGGGATCACGGCCGAGACAGCACCGCTGGTGGCCGCCGCCGGTGCCCGCGCCCTTGTTGCTGGTTCAGCTGTGTTCAAGGGCGATGGTGAAGCTGCCTACCGGGCCAATATCGACGCCATTCGCACCGCTGCTGCTGCAGCGCGCTAGACAGGGACATACCATATGGGTCAGCTGATTGACGGCACCTGGTCATCCGCCTGGTATGACACCAAGGAAAGTGGTGGTCATTTCGTGCGGGACACGGCGCGGTTCCGCAACTGGATCACCGCCGATGGCAGCGCTGGCCCGGCGGGTGAGGACGGCTTTGCCGCGGAAAGCGGACGCTATCATCTCTATATTTCCTTTGCCTGCCCCTGGGCGCACCGCACGCTGATTTTTCGGCATCTGAAGGGGCTTGCATCCCATATCGGTGTATCATCGGTGCATCCGCTGATGCTGGATGATGGCTGGACCTTTGCCGCTGATGCGGATGGCGGATCAGGCGATCATCTGCATGGTGCCAGCTTCATGCACCAGATCTATACCAAGGCTGATCCCGCCGCAACGGGCCGGGTGACAGTGCCGGTGCTGTGGGACCGTCAGACATCGCGCATTGTCTCAAACGAATCTTCCGAGATCATCCGCATGTTCAACAGCGCCTTCAATGATCTGACAGGCAACACCGATGACTATTGCCCGCCGGATTTGCGCGCCGACATCGATGCAATCAATGCCGATATCTATGATTGTATCAATAATGGTGTTTACCGGTCAGGTTTTGCCACGACGCATGAGGCCTATGCCGACGCGGTGTCAAAGCTGTTTGACGGGCTGGACCGGATGGAGGCGCATCTGTCTCGCCGCCGCTATCTGGTTGGTGATCAGGTGACCGAGGCTGACTGGCGCTTCTTCACGACACTGATCCGCTTTGATGCGGTCTATGTCGGGCATTTCAAATGCAATATCCGCCGTATTGCTGATTACCCTGCCCTGTCCGGCTATATGCGCGAGCTATATCAGATGCCGGGCATTGCAGACACTGTCAGAATTGACGAGATCAAGCGGCACTATTATGCCAGCCATCGCAATCTGAACCCCACCGGTATCATTCCTGTCGGGCCAGAGCTGGGTCTTGATGCGCCGCATGATCGCGCCGCACTCTAGAGACTGTTTCGGCCGCGGATTTATGTTTCACCGGATTTAGGCGTCACGGGATTTACGGCTGTCGCGCGCTGCTGCGCCGATATGCGCCTCGCCGCGCTCTGCTGCCAGCCTGACCTGTTTTTGTCGTTCCATGAACCGCGCGCGTTGCTGCGGGTCCTGCGTGTCACGGCAATGGTGACAGCTGATCCCCGGCGCATAGTCCGGGTGGGACAAGTCCTGCGGGGCCAGCGGCATACGGCAGGCATGGCACATGCCATATTGCCCCGGCTGCAGGTCATGATCCACTGCCACACGGCCATCAAAGACAAAGCATTCGCCCTGCCAGCTGCTGTCTTCCTGCGGGATATCTTCAAGATATTTCAGAATGCCACCCTTCAGATGGTAGACCTCGTCAAAGCCTTGGGACTGCATCAGCGCGCTTGCTTTCTCGCAGCGGATGCCGCCGGTGCAGAACATCGCCAGTTTGCGTGGACGCGTTCCATCATTGCGGCTGGCCAGGGCGGCGGCCCATTCGGGAAATTCGCGAAAGCTGTCGGTTTCCGGATCAACCGCGCCGCGGAAACTGCCAATGGCTGTTTCATAGCGATTACGTGTGTCGATCACCATCACATCGGGATCATCGATCAGCGCGTCCCATTCGGCAGGATCGACATAGGTGCCGGTGGCCTGTGCAGGGCGGATGTCAGGACAGCCCATGGTGACGATCTCGCGCTTCAGCCGCACCTTCATACGCAGGAAAGCCTGTTCGCCCGCGAAGGAGAATTTGATCGACAGATCGTTGAAACGGCTGTCGTCCGCCAGCCACTGCAGCACCGTTTCCATACCCGCCACTGTACCGCAGATGGTGCCGTTGATCCCTTCTTCGGCCAGCAGCACAGTGCCTTGAATGCCTTGGGAATCGCAAAGATCCTGCAAGACCGGCTGCAAGGCCCGGTGATCATCAAGGTCGACGAATTTATACAGCGCGGCGATGGCAAACGTGGCGTCATCGCCGGTGCCGTGATGGGCGCGTGCTTCATGCATGGCTGTGATCAGGCTGGTCATCTTGCATCCGCTGGCCGCGTTGAAAATCCGCTCGGTTCTAGCATTGGCACCGCTTTTTTCCAATAGCATGACAGTGCTTGCGGCTTGTCTGCCACTGGCGCCATGGCTAGTCTGGGAACCATTGTGAATATGGAGGTTTCGATGCTGGATCATCTGGTACTTGGCGATACGGGGCTGAGCCTGTCGGTAAATGGTGCCGATACGCGGTTCGATTATTTCTGGCTTCGCGACAATGCACGTGATCCGGTCAGTTTTGATTCGCGCAGTCATCAGCGCGAATTGTTCACAGCGGCGCTGGACCCGGCCATTCGCCCGATATCTGCCAAGCTGAAAAGCGATGCGTCGGCACTGGTTCTGGACTGGCCCGATCTGGACGGGCAGGCCGAATATGATGCTGCGTTCCTTGCTGAATTTGCGGTGCCGGGCGATGGCATGCACTTGCCAGCACCACAGCTCTGGGAGCGCGCGACATTGGATCATGACGCTGTTCGCGTGCCGTTTGATGCGTTGACCGGAGATGACGGGGTCACACCGCTGATGGAGCGGCTGGTCAGTTACGGCTTTGCGGTTGTCACTGGTACGCCGCGCAATCTGGATGCGGTGGAAGAGCTGTCCAATGACATCGGCTATGTGCGGCAGACCATTTTTGGCGGGCTGTTTGAATTCGAGGCAAATGAAGATATGGCCGATTCCGCCTATACGCCGAAGGAATTGCGCCCGCACACAGATGGTACCTACAGCCATGATGCGCCAGGTGTGCAGCTGTTGCTATGTGTTGACTACAACGCACAGGGCGGCGAATCCATCATGGTTGACGGCGCGCGCATAGCCGCCGCGCTGAAGGCAGAAGCGCCAACGATCTATGATGATCTGACCCGCATCGGTGTGACTGGCATCTATAAGGGTGACGGGGTGGTGCTGCGCGCCAATCGTCCGGTTCTGCGCTGTCATGCCGATGGCAGGCTGGCACAGGTCACCTTCAATAATTACGACCGCGATACCATGCGGCTGCCGGATCGGGACATGCGCGCGCTTTATGCCGGCATCTGCCGCTTTGACCAGATGGCCAATGATCCGGCGATGCAGTGGCGCTATACCTTGCAGCCGGGTGACATGCTGGTTTTTGATAACTGGCGCGTGTTGCACGGGCGCGGTGCGTTCAGCGGCATGCGCAAGATGGCAGGCTCATATATCAACCGTGAGGATTTCGAAAGCCGGATACGCAGCTGCGGTCTGGCCTGACACGCAGGGCCTCTTGCAGTGAGAAATGGCACGGTGATGAATGGCACGGTGCGGTCTGGCGCCTGACCAATGGCGATGCGTGAGCGATCAGACCAGGCGTGGGTCAGCTGCCCAGACCTCGGCCAGCCAGCTTTGCATCAGGCGCGGCCCCCCCAGATTCAATGCCAGATCACGCAGCCGTGCTGCCGGGCCCGACATGGCCATGATCCGGCCCGAGATGTCGGCCTTCTGGACAATCCGGGACACGTCAGTGGCACGTTCCCGCGCATAACCTGCAAAGGCGGTGTCGATATTTTCTGTACCGTCAAGCCAGGCCAGAAGGCTGGCCGCATCCTGCAGACCTTGCCCGGCCCCTTGCGCCAGATGTGGCGGCATGCTGTGCGCGGCATCACCTGCCAGCACCACGCTGCCGCGCCGCCAGCAGGGGGCAGTAAAGGCTGATGAAATGGATGTGCGGGCCCAGTTGATTGCCGGGTCGCCAAGAACAGCCAGCGGCGACGTGGCTGGCATCACAGTCTGCTGCCAGTCGGCGCGCGCGCGCGATGCAGGCAAAGTCGCAACAAGGTTCAGGTCATCGCCAATCGGGTAGTGCACCACATGCACGCCGCGCCCCAGCCACAGCTGGCTGGCTGGCAGCGCGAAATGTGCGGGCAGACTGTGCAGCGGTATCTGCGCCCGCATCGCCAGCTTTGCCCCCATATCCGCGCCGCGCTGGCCCGAGGTGACATGTTGCTTGCCGGGACCGTCACCACCATCAGCAGCAATCAGCCCGTCAAGGTGATGGCGTGTGCCAGTCTCATCAATGACCGACAATGAACCAGCCGGCGGCTGGTCGATATGGGTCAGGTTACACGGGACACGCGTCAGGCTGGCACGCGCGCCGACGGCATCATTCAGCATTCCGAAAAGCGCGTTGCGGCTGAAGCTTGCATAATGCTGGGCCAAGGGCAGCTGGATCAGGGTTGCACCGCTGTCAAGCGCTCGCACGGTGATATTATTGAGACGCAACGAGCATGCCTCTGCCGCCTCGGCAATGCCGAGACGGGTAAGCGCTGCCCAGCCGTTCGGTGCAATCTGCAAACCGCCGGCAAAAGGCTGGTCGGCGGGTCTTGCGAACAGCATCACATCATGACCGGCCCGGCTGGCGGCCAATGCAGCTGCCATGCCGGCTATGCCGCCACCGCTCACGCCCAGTAATGCCATGCCTTACCCCCGCCGCAGTGCGGCTTTACATCATCTGGTCGAGGGTTTTGCGGAACTTGTCGACAATTTCGTCGATATGTTTGCGTTCGGCAACAAAGGCCGGGGCGATGATACCGTTATCGCCTGTCCATTTCACATGCAGCCCGTTCCAGAACATCTTCTTTTGCAATTCGCCGCCGCGTTTGCCGGCCCCGCCTTCGGGATGCACCTCGATGCCGCCCATCATGCCGATGCCGCGCACATCGGCCACCATCGGATGATCCTGCAACGAGAAAATTGCGTCGAGGAAATAGGGCTCCAGCGCAGCTGCGTTTTCGAACAGCCCTTCAGTTTCATAGATTTTCTGGGTGGCGATACCGGCAGCGCAGGCAGCCGGATGTGCCGAATAGGTATAGCCATGGAAGAATTCGATGGCATTTTCCGGTGCGGCATTCGTCACCGTTTCATAAATCTCGTCAGTCACCGCAACACCGCCCATCGGAATGGCCCCGTTGGTCAGCGCCTTTGCCATGGTGATGATATCCGGCTTGACGTTGAATTTCTGTGTGGCAAATGGTGTGCCCATACGCCCGAACCCGGTGATCACCTCGTCAAACACCAACAGCATGCCGTGCTTGTCGCAGATTTCGCGAATTTTCTCGAGATAGCCCACAGGCGGGACCAGCGTGCCGGTTGATCCGGCCACAGGTTCAATGAACACAGCCGCCAGCGTGCTGCCACCAAGATTTTCGGCAATCCGGTCCAGATCCATCGCCAGTTCTGCGCCAGTCTTGGGCTGGCCTTTCGAAAAGCGCTGGTCCTCGGTCCAGGTGTGCCGGATCAGCGAGATATTGGGCAGGGTCAGGCCAAAGGTTTCGCGGTTGCGCACCATGCCCGCAAGCGACACACCGCCCATATTGACGCCGTGATAGGCGCGCTCGCGGCTGATCAGCCGGTTGCGCTGCGACTCGCCCCGCGCCCGCTGATAGGCCAGGATTACCTTGATCGCCGTTTCCACTGATTCCGATCCGGAATTCGTGAAGAACAGGTGATTGAAATCATCTGGCAGCAGCCGGCAGACACGCTCGGCCAGTTCGAACGAACCCGGATGGCCAAGCTGGAAATGCGGCGCATAGTCATTGTTCAGCATCTGGTTATAGACAGCTTCGGCAATTTCGCGACGACCATGGCCAGCCGGTGTGCAGAACAGGGCCGAGGACCCGTCAATGACCTGCCCGCCCTTGTAATCCCACATATACATGCCTTCGGATTTGACAACCATCCGCGGGTTTTTCTTGAAGTCACGGTTGGCAGAGAAGGGCATCCAGTGCGCTTCAAGCGAATTCACGTCATAGGACATGGCTGTATCGGACATGGTGGTCTCCCTCAATTGGTATCGGCATCTGGCACCGGCATCTGGCACCGGCATCTGGCACCGGAATTGGTCGCTTACGGCGGTTTTGCAGCAATGGTGTGACACGGCACATGTCACATGCCAACTCTGCACGCTACCCCGCTAATGTCAAAGGCTAGACAGGCTTTCTGGCCTACTATAGAACCAGATCAGGCTTATCATGGAGCCAGAACACGCCAACTGGGGCGATTCGCCGCGCAGTCTGGCCGCTGCAACAGGCAGGAAACAGATGCTGGATCACCTGATCATCACTGTCGATCCGAAAGCCGAGACAAGTCTGCAGGCACAGATCCGCGAATCGGTGGTTGAGGCGATTCTGGCCCGCGCCATTCTGCCTGGTGACAAACTGCCGTCCAGCCGCATGCTGGCAACACAGCTGGGCGTCTCGCGCAATACTGTTGTGCTGGCGTATCAGGCGCTGATCGATACCGGTTTTGTGCAGCCGCGTGAACGCAGTGGCTATATCGTCAGTATTGATGCGCCCGTGTCGCGTCTTGTGTCGCCCGCCGGCACATCCAGCGACGTGCCTGGCGATATGGCGGGCATCGACTGGGATCGCAAGCTGGTGCAAAGCTGCACCGATATCCGGCCGGTGCGAAAACCGCTCAACTGGCGTGAATACCCGTTTCCCTTTGTATACGGGCAGGTCGATAACGAGCTGTTCTCGATGACCGACTGGCGCGATTGCGCGCGTCAGGCGCTGGGCATGCGCAATTTTGGCCGTATGGTTGGCGATTTCGGGCTGGATGATGACCCGATGCTGGTCAATTATATCTGCTCACGCAGCCTGCCACGGCGGGGAATTGCAGCGCGTCCGGAACAAATCCTTGTTACGCTTGGCGCGCAGAATGCCCTGTATCTGATTGCGCAATTGCTGGTATCTGCCGACCGCCAAGTGGTGATCGAGGACCCGGCCTATCCTGATCTGCGTGATATCCTGAAACAACGCACCGACAATATTTCATGTCTGCCGGTCGACAAGGGCGGGCTGGTTCTGGATGCGGATGTGCTGGGCAAAAGCGATGCCGTGTTCATCACCCCCAGCCATCAATGCCCGACCACGCATACCATGCCGGCCGACCGCAGGCGGGCGCTGCTGGATCTGGCACGCCAACATGACTTCATCATCATCGAGGATGATTACGAGTTCGAGATGAACTTTCTCGAGCCAGCCACACCCGCATTGAAATCGCAGGATCATGACGGGCGTGTCATCTATGTTGGCAGCCTGTCAAAATCGGTTTTTCCGGGATTGCGGCTTGGGTATCTTGTGGCACCCGAACAACTGATTGAGCAGGCGCGCGCCCTACGGCATCTGATTTTGCGCCACCCGCCCGGCCATGCCCAGCGCACATTGGCCTACTTCATGGCGCTGGGTCATTACGATGCGCAGATCAGACGGTTGCGACGTCACCTTGGCGGGCGCAGGCAGGTGTTGCAGGCAGCGCTGGACCAGCATCAGCTGTTTTCGCATACGGCATCACATTTCGGGGGTACCAGTTTTTGGATGAAGGGACCGGACTGGCTGGATTCACGCGCGCTGGCAGACCGCGCCGCCGAAATGGGGGTGTTGATCGAGCCGGGTGAGGTGTTTTTCCAGCCGGGTGCAGCGCAACACAACTATTTTCGGCTGGCCTATTCATCAATCGGTGAATCGCAGATCGCTGAGGGTATAGGGCGGCTTGCGGCGGCGGTGGAAACATTGCGGCCCTGAGGGCGCAAATGACAGCGGCGCGTCACACGCCCGATCAGCGCGGCAAGGCCGATCATCAAAGCCGCAAATTTGATGTCTGGACAGCCAGCTTGATTGACAGTGTCTGCTGGCAGTTTCATGTTAGGCGCGCCGGCGGTGATCGCTTCAGACGCCGATGCGAACATTATTGAACACAGGCGGCTTGCTGTAATGATGGCAGCCGTTACGGGGGAAGGTTTCGGTTCCAATGGCGGCCAGTCTGTCAGACAAGAATAGCAGTGCCTTTTTGCGCACACCGCCAGCCGCGTGCCCGGATGATTTTCTGGCGCTTGCTGCCGGGACCGCGCCGCGCCCGATGGCCTTTGTCAGGGCCACCGGTACTGCCACGCTGGAAACAGCACGTGATGCGGTGGCTGCCGGGCTTGCCCTGCCGTTGCTGGTTGGTGAGGCGGCGCAGATTGCAAAAGACGCCGCTGCCATTGGATGGGATCTGGCAGGCGCAGAGATCATTGATGCGAATGGCGAAGAGGGTGCAATCACCACGGCCATTGCGCTGGTTGCCGAGGGCCGTGCGGCAGGTCTGGTCAAGGGCCAGCTGCACACCGATGTCTTCATGGGCGGTATTGTGCGCCGAGCATCCGGTATTCGCACAACGCGGCGGCTTGTGCATGTTTTTGCCATGGTGCCGCCTGATGGCGGACGCCCGCTTCTGATCAGTGATGCGGCGGTCAATATCGCACCGGATGTCACAACCCGCACAACTGCGGCGCTGGAAATGGCAGCTTTGTTGCGGCGCATGGGCATTGCGCGCCCGCGAATTGCCGTTCTGTCTGCCACCGAATCAGAACTGCCAGCCATGCCGTCCAGTATTGAAGGGGCCGAAGTTGCTGTGGCCGCCGGGGCGGCTGATGGCGCTGCGGACTTTGCCGGTCCACTGTCTTTTGACCTTGCGGTCTCGCCCCTGTCAGCCAGCATCAAGGGGATCGAAGGCGACAACCCGCAGGGCAGGGTGGCCGGACATGCTGACGCAGTTGTCGTTCCTGACATTGTGGCCGGCAATGTGCTATTCAAATCTATCGTCTATTTTGCCGGCGGCCTTGCTGCGGGTGTTGTCCTTGGCGGGCGCGTACCGATTATTCTGACCAGCCGGTCAGACCCTCCGGCAGCGCGTCTGGCATCTCTGGTATTGGCCGCGATCGCCGGTCAGGAGGAACAGGAATGAGTGTAGAGCCCCGGATTGATACCGCGCCAAAAGTCAGCGACGAGATCAAGCAAACGACCTGCTATATGTGCGCCTGCCGCTGCGGCATCAATGTGCATCTGCGCGATGGCAAGATTCGCTATATCGAGGGCAATCGTGATCACCCGGTCAATAAGGGTGTGCTGTGTGCCAAGGGCTCAGCCGGGATCATGCAGCATTACTCACCGGCACGCCTGCAAAGCCCGATGAAACGGGTTGGCCCGCGCGGGTCTGGCCAGTTTGAACCGATCAGCTGGGAAGAGGCGCTGGAAACGGCGGTGGGCTGGCTGGGACCGATCCGCAAAACCGATCCGAAGAAGCTGGCCTTCTTTACCGGCCGGGACCAGTCGCAAGCGCTGACCGGCTGGTGGGCGCAACAATTCGGAACCCCCAATTTTGCCGCGCATGGCGGGTTCTGTTCGGTCAATATGGCGGCGGGCGGCATCTACACGCTTGGCGGCGCGTTCTGGGAGTTTGGCTCGCCCGACTGGGACCTGACCAAGCTGTTTGTGCTGTTTGGCGTTGCCGAAGACCATGATTCAAACCCCATCAAGATGGGACTTGGCAAGCTGAAGGGACGCGGCGCACGGGTGATTTCGGTCAATCCGGTGCAGACCGGTTATGCGGCTATTTCGGATGACTGGTTCGGGGTGACCCCGGGCACGGACGGGCTGTTGATTCTGTCGGTGATCCGTGAGTTGTTGCGCGCTGGCAAGGTCGATATCGATTATCTGGCGCGCTATACCAACGCGCCGTGGCTGGTTATCCGCAATCCGGGTGCAGCGAATGACGGGCTGTTCCTGCGTGATGATGCGGGCACGCCGCAGGTGCTGGACCGGGCAACCGGCAAGCCTGCACCGCATGATGCTGCTGCGGTGAAGGTGGCACTGCATGGTGAGGTAAAGGTGGACGGCGGCGGAACAGCCGTGCCTGTCTTCATGCTGATGGGTGAAGCGTGGCTGGATGATGCCTATGCCCCCGAGGCGGTCAGCCCGGCTGTTGGCATCAGTGCGGACCGTATCCGCCAGTTTGCGGCAGATCTGGCCGAAGCCGCCTTTGCTGAAGAGGTGGTGATCGACCAGCCCTGGACCGACTGGAAGGGTGAACGGCATGACAAGATGATCGGCCGTCCGGTGTCGATGCATGCGATGCGCGGTATCTCGGCGCATTCGAACGGCTTCCAGACCTGCCGCGCGCTGCATGTGCTGCAGCTTCTTCTGGGCTCGGTCGAGGCCCCGGGCGGTTTTCGTTTCAAGCCGCCATATCCGAAACCGCCGCATGCGCACCCGAAACCCGCTGGCCGGCCTGATCAGGTGGCACCCGATACGCCGCTTGGCGGTGCGCCGCTTGGTTATGTATTGGGGCCGGAAGACCTGATCATTGATGACAATGGCGCACCCCAGCGGATCGACAAGGCCTATAGCTGGGATGCCCCGATGTCGGCGCACGGGATGATGCATATGGTCATCTCCAACGCGGTGGCGGGTGATCCCTATCCGGTGGATGTCCTGTTCATGTATATGGCCAATATGGCGTGGAATTCCTCAATGAATACACGCGGTGTCATGGATATGCTGACTGAGACCGATCCTCAGACTGGTGACTACAAGATTCCCAAGATCATCTATTCGGATGCCTATTCATCCGAAATGGTCGCCTATGCCGATCTGATTTTGCCGGACACCACCTATCTTGAACGCCATGACGCGATCTCGCTGCTGGATCGGCCAATCTGCGAGGCTGACGGCGTCGCCGATGCTATTCGCTGGCCGGTGGTGGAACCTGATCGTGATGTGCGCGGCTTCCAGTCAGTGCTGCTGGATCTGGGCGCGCGACTTGGTTTGCCCGGCATGGTGAATGGCGACGGCTCACCAAAATTCAAGGATTATGGTGACTATATCGTCAATCATGAGCGCAAGCCCGGCATCGGCCCACTGGCCGGTTTTCGCGGTGAAAAGGGCAATGAGAAAGGGCGCGGCGCGCCCAATGCGGACCAGCTGGATGCCTATATCAAAAATGGCGCGTTCTGGCATGCCGACATCCCGGCCGAGGCGCGCTATTTCAAACAGGCAAACGCTGCCTATCAGGATTTTGCCGTAGAGATGGGGTTCTATGATGCCCCGCAACCCTATGCGTTCCAGATTTACTCCGAAGTGCTGCAAAAGTTCCGTCTGGCAGCGGAAGGTCATGGCCCGCAACAACCACCGGCACATCTGAAGGATCGTATCCATCGCTGTTTTACGCCGCTGCCGTCATGGTATGCACCGTTTGAGGGTAGTGCCGTCGATGCTGGCACGTTTCCGCTGCATGCGCTGACCCAACGCCCGATGGCCATGTATCATTCCTGGGGGTCGCAGAATGCGTGGCTGCGCCAAATTCACGGGCATAACCCGATGTTTGTTTCGGCGACGCTGGCAGCCGCGCATGATCTGGCTGACGGTGACTGGATCTGGGTGACATCGCACCATGGCAAGATTCGTGCGCCGGTGGCGGTCATGGAAGGGGTGAATGAACACACCATCTGGACATGGAACGCGATCGGCAAGCGCAAAGGTGCCTGGCAACTCGACCCCGATGCGCCAGAAGCCAAAAAGGGCTTCCTGCTGAACCATCTGATCCATGAATTGTTGCCAACGCAGGATGACGGTATGCGCTGGGCCAATTCCGATCCGGTGACCGGTCAGGCCGCGTGGTTCGATCTGCGGGTGCGGATTGAAAAGGCGGCAGCTGATGAGCCGGCTGAATCCTGGCCGCAATTCGATACGCTGCCGCGGGTGAATGGTGGTCCCAGACCGGACGCAACGCTGCGTTACGGTATGGAATGGACAGAGCAGGACAAGACCAAGACCAAGACCAAGGGAGATGCTTCATGACCATGTTGCCGGAACCATCGGCCATCAAGCTTGGCCTGGTGATTGATCTTGATATCTGTGTTGGCTGTCAGGCCTGCGTGGTGAACTGCAAGGAATGGAACACGGCGGGTTATGGCGCGCCGTTGGCGGATGTCGATGCCTATGGCGGGTCACCGAACGGTGCGTGGCTGAACCGTGTGCATGCCTATGAGGCTGGCAGCGGTGCTGAAGCGCGTACGGTTCATTTCCCGAAAAGCTGTCTGCATTGCGAAGATGCGCCATGCGTGACGGTCTGTCCCACTGGTGCCTCATACAAACGTGCCGAGGACGGTATTGTTCTGGTCAATGAAGACTGGTGCATCGGCTGCGGGCTCTGCGCCTGGTCCTGCCCTTACGGTGCGCGTGAGCTTGATCCGGCTGAAGGTGTGATGAAGAAATGCACGCTGTGTGTCGATCGCATCTATAATGACAATCTGCCGGAAGAAGACAGACAACCGGCCTGCGTGCGCACCTGCCCGACAAATGCCCGGCATTTTGGCGATCTGGGTGACCCCAATTCTGAAGTCAGCCTGATGGTGGCGGCCCGGGGCGGTGTGGATTTGATGCCCGAACAGGATACGAGGCCAGTGAACAAATATCTGCCGCCGCGCCCGCGGCGGGTGGCTGATGATGCGCCGATGTCACTTGTCAGCATGGTCGAGGCCGACAGCCCCGGCGGGTTCTGGAAATGGGTGGATACAACACTGGACAGGCTGGGTTGACCGGCAGCGGCGGAAAGGAAGACAGATCATGAGACCTGCCTGGTCACTCATTTTTTTCACCACCATGTCTGGTCTTGGCCTTGGCCTTGCCGGCTGGATTGTGATCGGATTATTGCCGCTTATGACGGTATCCAGCCTGATTGGCGTCGCCGTATTGACGCTGTTTCTGATTGGGGCGGGCTTGCTCAGCTCGACCTTTCATCTGGGGCATCCGGAGCGCGCCTGGCGCGCCCTCAGCCAGTGGCGGTCGAGCTGGCTGTCGCGTGAAGGTGTTCTGGCTGTCATTGTCATGGCCGGGCTGGCGGGCTGGTTTGCTGCCGGCTATCTGGGAATGATTGTGCCCCTATGGGCAAACATTGCGCTGCTGGTGCTGATTTATGCCACGGTCTATGCAACCTCGATGATCTATGCCTCGTTGAAGACAGTGGCACGCTGGTATCATCCGCTGACGCCGGCCTGCTATCTGATGTTTGCGGCGGCTGGTGGTCTGCTGGCAAGCCTCGCATTGCTGTCACTGCTGGGATTGCCGATCACGGCGGCACTGGCGCAGGCGGCACTGGTGCTGATGCTCTCGGCATGGGGCGTAAAGTTTGCGTGGTGGCGTGTGGCTGGTATGGCCCGTAATCAGGGCAGCATTGAATCGGCCACCGGCCTTGTTGGCATGGGTGCGGTGCGCCCGCTGATGCCCCCGCATACCGAGGAAAACTATCTGCAGCATGAAATGGGTTTCGTTGTCGCGCGCAAACATGCCGACAAGCTGCGGATGATCGCCATTGGGCTGGGTGGGGTGGTGCCGGTTCTGGTGCTGTTGATGGCGCCCGCATCGGCATCGGCGCTGGCGTTCGGGTTGATCGCGCATGTGGCCGGCATGTTTGTTGAGCGCTGGCTGTTCTTTGCCGAGGCAAGGCACGTCGTGACCCTGTATTATGAGGGCGCTGCCTGAACGATAAATCCGGTACCGGGATGTCGCCGTATACGATCCCGGATTCTGGCCCCATGGTTCTGCTCCCCGAATTTTGGTCAAAAGAAAACCGGCCCGCTTTCGCATGGCCGGTTTTATCGTTTCTTTATGTGGTGGTGATCAGTTGATCAGCAGCGGTGCAATCACCAGGCTGACGATCGCCATCACGTTGATCAGGATGTTCATTGCCGGACCAGATGTGTCCTTCAGCGGGTCACCAACGGTATCGCCGACAACGGCAGCCTTGTGAACGTCAGACCCTTTGCCACCAAGATTGCCCTTTTCGACATATTTCTTGGCGTTGTCCCACGCACCACCGGCATTGGCCATCATCAGTGCCATCATGACACAGCAGATCAGCGCACCACCCAGCATGCCGCCAAGCGCCTTTGGCCCAAGGCCAAAACCGATGACAACAGGGGCCAGAACCGCGAGCGAGCCCGGCAGGATCATCCGGCGCAGCGCGGCACGGGTTGCGATATCAACACACCGCGCCGTGTCCGGCTTGGCTTTGCCTTCCAGCAGGCCGGGGATCTCTTTGAACTGACGGCGTACCTCGACAATCATTTCGAACGCAGCATCGCCAACAGCAGTCATGGTGATCGCGCTGACAAGGAACGGGAAGATGCCGCCGATGAACATGCCGACCAGAACGATCGGATCATTGATTGCCAGAACAAAGTCCGGATCACCATTGCTGACCTTGGCAATATAGGCACTGATCAGTGCCAGCGCTGCCAGTGCTGCAGCACTGATGGCAAAGCCCTTGCCGATAGCAGCGGTGGTGTTGCCAACCTCGTCGAGTGAGTCGGTGATCTCGCGTGTTTCCGGACCCATCTCAGCCATTTCAGCAATGCCGCCGGCATTATCGGCAACCGGGCCATACGCATCAATCGCCATGGTGATACCGACAGTGGCCAGCATGCCAACCGCTGCCATGCCGACACCGTAAAGGCCAGCCGACATGTTTGCGAAGAAGATGATGGCCGCGATTGTCAGCACTGGAATGGCAACCGACTGCATACCTGTCGCCAGACCCGAGATCATCACCGTGGCGGGGCCCGTCTCGCCATCTTTGGCAATCTTGCGGACCGGCGCGCCACCAGTGTAATATTCGGTGACCAGACCAACAACGATACCGCCGATCGCACCCACAAGCACCGCGAACCAGACACCGGATGTTGCGCCCATGCTGGTAATCACGAAATAGGCGGCTGCAATAAAGACAACCGATGATCCGATGGTGCCAAAGCGCAACGCGACGTCAGCGCTCTTGTTGGCAAACATGCGGACCGACAGGATGCCGAGCAGCGAACAGACAAGGCCGGTAGAGGCAAGCGCCAGCGGCATGAACTGCAGCACACCGCGGTCACCGCCAAGACTTTCCAGCGAAGCCATCGACATTGAAGCAGCCAGCGCCATCGAGGCGATCATCGCACCGCAATAGGATTCGAAGATGTCTGATCCCATGCCGGCCACATCGCCAACATTGTCACCGACATTATCAGCAATCACAGCCGGGTTGCGGGGGTCATCCTCGGGAATGCCAGCTTCAACCTTGCCGACAAGGTCAGCACCGACATCGGCTGATTTGGTGAAGATGCCGCCACCGACACGGCTGAACAGGGCAACCGAAGAGCCGCCCATGGCAAAGCCTTCAATGGCTTCGATGCCATGTGCCGTGTCGCCCATGAAGTGGTACAGCAGGCCGATACCGAACAGACCCATCGATGCCACGGTCAAGCCCATGATCGAACCGCCGAAGAAGGCAACATTCAGGGCCTCGGCAGCGCCTTTTGTATTGGCAGCCACCGCTGTACGGACATTCGCCTTTGTGGCGGTGTACATGCCAATATAACCGGCTGTACCCGAACACAGGGCGCCAAGGGTGAAGGCAATCGCCGTGTCGCCACCAAGGCTGGCATACAGCGCCACGATACAGATCACACAGAAAACGGCCAGGCGCTTGTATTCGCTGGCCATGAACACCATCGCCCCGAGATGGATCTCGTCAGCGATGTCCTTGACCCTGCCTTCGCCGGCAGGAGTCTGCAGAATTCTTGCATAGACCAGAAAGGCCGCGACCAGACCAAGAATACCAAGGCTGATCGGCAAAACGGCTGTGGTAAGCATGAAAACTTCCTTTTACCAGATGTTAAGTGAGACAATGCCCTGCTGCCCGATACTCCCCCGGACAATCCGTGCAAACCGGACGGGTTATAGACGCTAAGTCGGGCACTGTAAAGCCGCCAGTAGCCTTGCGTTTCGGCAATGCCCGGCCGACCGGGGCATCTGCAAAACGTCACAAAATCCCTGTCGCCTTCAAAGCTGGCCCGGCCTATACTGCGACAAATCTGATTGGCCACATTCAACCAGCCACATTCTCAAGCTGCATTTAGGGCGGTTGCCTCGGGGGAGGGGTGATGACCACACAGCGTGACCCGCGTCTGTTATACGGTGCTGATATTCGCAAACGCATTCTGGATGATGTTGCGCGTGACATTGATCGCCTTGCCAAAAGTCGGCGTGTTGGCCGACTGGTGTCAGTCGGTATTGGCGATATTGAGGAAATAGCCGTCTATATTCGCGGTCAGGCGCGTGCCGCTGCCGTTGTCGGACTGCCGTTTGATGAACAGCACTGGCCAGCCGATCTGACGCAGGATGAATGCAAGCGCCGCCTTGTCGAGATGAATGACGATCCCGATGTTCTGGGCGTCATCCTGCAGCGGCCGGTACCGGCGCATATCAATGTGCGTTCACTGCAATCGGCCATTCATCCGCTGAAAGATGTCGAAGGAATGAACCCGGCATCGATCGGAAATATTGTCTACAACCAAATGGCACTGGCCCCCTGTACAGCCGCCGCATCAGTCGAGATGATCCGCGCCACCGGCATGAAGATCGAGGGTATGGAGGTTGTCGTCGTCGGGCATTCAGAGATTGTTGGCAAGCCGGTTGCCTTCATGCTGATGGCCGAAGGGGCAACGGTAACGGTATGTCACCACATGACGCGTTCGGTTGCCGCGCATACACGTCGCGCTGATGTGGTGCTGGTTGCCGTTGGTGTGCCGGGCCTGCTGACCGCCGATATGGTAAAGCCGGGGGCGGCGGTGATCGATATCGGTATCAATCAGATCACCGATGCTGATGGCAAAAGCCGCATTGTTGGTGATGCCGACACGATGGCGGTGGCTGATGTTGCAAGCTGGACAACGCCGGTGCCGGGCGGGGTGGGGCCGGTGACCGTGTCGATGCTGATGCGCAATGCTGCAGTTGCCTTTGAAAAGCAGATTGACCTAGGCTGGATTTAAACCGCCACCGGCCTGCCATACCGCACCGGTGCAAGACACAAGACCGCTGCGTATCTGGCTGGTGGGGCAGCAGCGGCCGAACGGGACTGAAAGATGACAGGCCATAATCCGGCGGATATTTTTGCCGCAGATTTCAAAACGGATCCCTATTGGTGGGATGATGTGCCGCGCGATATGGCGGCTGGCATGTCGCTGGATGAACTGCCGACACGTGCCGATGTTGTGGTCATAGGGTCGGGCTATGCCGGGTTGCATGCGGCGATTACGCTGGCGCGCGACGGCACGGATGTTGTTGTTCTGGAGGCAGAGGCACTGGGCTTCGGGGCGTCCTCGCGCAATGGCGGCATGGTGTCGGGCGGGGTCAATGTCGGCAAGCATGCAACGATTTCCGATGCCAGTATTGACCGGCTGCTGGTTGAGGCTTCGGACAGCTATGCGTGGTTTGAATCCTTTATCAGGGATGAGCGGATAGACGCCGTCTATCAGCGCTGTGGGCGCTTTGTCGGGGCGCATTCCGCAAAGGCGTGGGACTGGCTGTCGGGTCAGGTGGACCCGCTGAACGAGCTGGCTGATTCCGGTGCACGCATGGTGTCGCCGGCCGAGGCAAGGGATCATCTGGCGTCAGATTACTATCGCGGCGGGATGATTGTTGACCGGTCCGGCGGTGTACATCCCGGCAAGCTTCACAAAGGGGTGCTGGAGCTGGCGGCCAGCGCCGGTGCAAAGCTGTTCGGCGGTGTGCAGGCGGGGCCTATTCGCAAGCTGGCGCAGGGGCTGGAGATTGCGACAAGCAAGCATGCCATTCAGGCTGAAACGGTGATCATCGCAACCAATGGCTATACCGGCCAGTTCAGCCCATGGCACCAGAAACGCGTGGTGCCTGTGCCATCATATCAGATCGCGACCGAAGAGCTGGGCGAGGCGGTGGTGAAAGCGCTGTTCCCCACGCTGCGCATGGTTGCTGATACCAAGCGGCTGCTGTCATATTTCCGCCCCTCACCTGATCGCAAGCGGGTTCTGTTTGGCGGCCGCGCGCGCTATCTGCGCCATGATCCGGTGGCTGGTGCGCGTCTGCTGCACAGCCGTCTGTTGCAGGTCTTTCCGCAGCTGCAGGGGGTGCAGCTGTCACATTGCTGGTTCGGGAATGTTTCCTATCTGCGCGACGGCATTCCGCATATCGATGAAAGTCGTCCGGCAGAGATGCCGGGGGTGTATCATGCGCTGGGCTGTCATGGCAGCGGGGTCGTGATGATGAGCTGGCTTGGTCACCGCACGGCGCTGAAGGCAGCTGGCAAGGCAAATAGCGAAAGCGCGTTTTCCGGTACCGCGTCCGGGCGCCGGCTGCAGACCTTTCCTGCTTATCGGGGCTCACCCTGGTTTCTGCCAGCTATCGGGCAGTATTACCGGTTCCGCGACTGGCTGGACCAGAAGCGCGATTATTCTGGTGGATAGGGGCAGGGGTGGCTTTGAAACACTATGTCGCGCGGGCATGACTGGCCTGCTGGCGATAAAGCGGCTAGGCTTTTTCAATAACTGATGAACAGAGGCCTGCCCATGCGTGCCAACGCCCCTTCTGCTGCAGACATCCGGCAATTTGACAACAGGAACCATGTGCATCCGTGGCATCCGGTTGGCATGGAAGACGCCAACTTCATGATCGCCACTGAAGGTGATGGCATCCATCTGTTCGATACCGAAGGCCGTAAATATATCGACGGCCCGGCCGGCATGTGGAGCACGCAGATTGGCTATGGCCGACGCGAAATGGCCGATGCCATTGCCGAGCAGGTCATGAAATTGCCGTTTGCCACCCCGTGGACATCCACGACGGGTCCGGCGGCAGTTCTGGCTTCAAAGCTCGCCGCACACTCACCGGGTGATCTGAACCGGGTATTCTTTACAACTGGCGGGTCAACTGCGGTGGATTCGGCGCTGCGCTTTGTGCATTTCTACAACAACATGCTGGGACGGCACGAGAAGAAGGGCATCATCGCCCGCGAAAAGGGCTATCACGGATCGACCTATCTTGCTGCCAGCGTGTCAGGCAAGGCGCGCGACAAGAGCTTTCTGGATACTGACGAGATCAATGTCCATTTCATTGGTGACCCGAATCCATATGGGCGGCCTGACGGCATGTCGACTTCGGACTGGTGCGACAGGCTGATCGACGAGCTGGCGCAGACAATCGCGACTGTGGGGGCGGGCCGGATCGCGGCCTTCATTGCCGAACCGGTGCTGGCATCAGGCGGCGTCATTGTGCCGCCCGACGGGTATCATCCGCGGTGCCTCGAAATCTGCAGACAGCACGACATATTATACATCTCTGATGAGGTTGTGACTGCCTTTGGCCGTATGGGCGAGATGTTTGCGTCAGAAACTGTCTTTGGCATCACCCCGGACATCATCACCTGTGCAAAGGGCATCACCTCGGGCTACGTGCCGCTTGGTGCGGTGCTGATTTCCGACCGTCTGATGGATGAGATGCGCGCGCTCAGCCAGGATGAATATATCATGTTCACCAACGGCTTTACCTATTCCGGCCATCCGGTGGCCTGTGCGGCAGCTTTGAAAAATATCGAGATCATGGAGCGAGAGGACATGTTTGCGCATGTGCGTCAGATCACGCCGTATTTTCAGCAAAGATTGCGCGATCTGGCTCGCCACCCGATTGTTGGCGATGCCCGCGGTATGGGCTTGCTGGGTTGTATCGAGGGACGTGCCCCGTCAGAAAGCACCGAAGAGGCGCGGCTTGCTGTTGATCTGGAGTTTGGTATGCGGCTCGACAAGAAATGCGAGGCCCGCGGCCTGCTTGTTCGGCCAATCATCAACATGGCTGTGTTCTCGCCGCCGCTGATCATCCAGCAGGATGATATCGACCGCATGTTCGATATAATGGATGTCGCGCTGGCGGAAGTCAGCGAAGAAATGCTGTAAGATACGGGTCGTGCGCGTGGTGACATTTGACTCGGCTGGTTTCGGCATATCATACTTTGATGCATCAGATGCCGAGTTGTGTATGGATAGCGCATGTGGGCAAACAAGGTCCGGCGGCTCAGAGCAGATACAGTGAACAACGGGAGGGAGACCCAACCATGAAACCCAAGACATTTACTGGAACGACGGTCAGCATGGCCACAGCGCTGGTGCTGGGTGTTGGCCAGGCAGCTATTGCCGCTGACAAGGATCTGGTGATTTTCGACTGGGCTGGATACGAGGATGAAAACTTCTATCAGTCCTATATCGACAAGCACGGTGACAAGCCGACCTATTCGTTCTTCAGTGATGAAGAAGAAGCGTTCAACAAGATTCGTGCCGGTTTCAAGGCAGACATGGCACATCCATGCTCACAGTCAGTCAACAAATGGCGGGATGCCGGCATTATTGAGCCGTTCGATACATCGCGCATGCCGGAATGGGGAAATATTTCCTTCGCAGATGCCGAGGGCTTTACCGTTGACGGCCAGGTGTATGTTGTGCCGGTGGACTGGGGTTCAACCGGGCTTGCCTACCGCACCGATCTGGTCAGCGCCGCAGATGCGTCAACGCTGCAGTCTTTCGCCGATCCGAAATTCCAGGGCCGTATTTCGCTGCCCGACAATGTCGATGACGCCTATGCACTTGGCTATCTTGCTCTGGGCATTACCGACTGGAACCAGAGCACGGATGCCGACTTCGACGCCGCTTCTGATTTTCTGCGCAAGGTGCATGCCAATGTCCGCACCTATTGGGCCGATGGTGCCGAGCTCAGCCAGCTGATGGCATCAGGCGAGGTGCTGATTTCGTGGGCGTGGAGTGAAACACCGGTCACCATGCAGGCAGACGGTCACCCGGTCGAGATGAACCTGAAGACAAAAGAAGGGTCATCTACCTGGGTGTGCGGGTATGTAAACCTTGTTGACGGGCCTGGTTCCGAAGACAAGATGTACGACTTCATCAATGCCTGGCTGGAGCCGCGTTCGGCAGAATATATCGTCACCGAATGGGGCTATGGCCATTCCAATCTGACAGCGATGCTGGCCCTTGGTCAGGAAACACTCGACGGTGTCGGCTTTTCAAACTTTGAGACCTATACCGACGGCACCCTGCAGCAGACACCGCTGCATTTTGAACTTCGCGAGAAGATGATCGCCGAGTTTGAGAAGATCAAAGCCGGTTTCTAGGCGGCTGTCCCCTGTGGACAGCGCCTGGTTCAGAACATTCAGACCGTCACCCTTGCCGGGTGGCGGTTTTTTTGTGTGGTTAATCGGTATCTGGCCAAAGATGGGGCCGTCAGTCTTCCAGCAGGACGATTGATTCCGGTCCCCAGCGGATACGTGTCATCGTGCCGATAGGAAGGATTGGCCGACCGGCCGTATTGCGCATGGATACCGATGCGCTGTGGCTGCCATCGCCAAACACAACATCGTAATAGGTCATGTCACCATAATAGGCGATGTCGGCAACCTTGGCCGGCACACTGTTCTTTTCAGCCTTTTCGCCATCATAAACGATGGTCAGCATCTCTGGCCGAATGCCGACCTTCAGCTTGTCACCCTTGGCGAAGCGGTCATCTTGCGGGCAGGACAGCTTGCCAAGCGCAGCCACATCAATGCCCAATGTCCTGTCGCTTGCTGATGTGACCTGTGCCGGCAGAAAATTCATCACCCCGATGAAAGAGGCAACGCGTTGGTCGGCAGGTTTCTTGTAAATGCCTTCTGGTGTATCCAGCTGAGAAATCTTGCCGTCAAACATGACAGCGATCCTGTCGGACATGGTCAGTGCTTCTTCCTGATCATGCGTCACCAGCACGAAGGTGATTCCCACGGTCCGCTGCAGATGACGCAGCTCGCTTTGCATGGCCTCGCGCAGTTTTTTGTCGAGGGCAGAGAGCGGCTCATCCAGCAGCAGCACTTTTGGTTTCATGATCAGCGCACGCGCCAATGCCACGCGCTGTCGCTGGCCACCAGACAGGGCATGTGGCTCACGCGTGCCATAGCCATCGAGATCGACAAGCGCCAGCGCCTCATCAACGCGCGCTGCCAGTTCGGCCTTTGCCAGCCGCTGTTTTTTCAGACCATATCCAACATTTTCAGCAACCGTCAGGTGCGGAAAAATGGCGTAGGACTGGAACACCATATTGGTTGGCCGCAGGTTTGGCGGCACCTCGCTCATATCCTCGCCGCCAATATGAATGTCACCGGCGCTGGGCATCTCGAAACCTGAAATCATCCGCAGCAGGGTTGTCTTGCCACACCCTGATGGCCCTAGCAGGGAGAAAAACTCACCTTCGCGAATATCCACTGACACCCCGTTGAGGGCGGTGACCTTGCCAAAGTGCTTTTCGACATTGCGGATCGAAATCAGCGTGTCGCGGCTGGTGGTATCAGACGGCATCAGAATAGTCCCTTGTCAGTATCTGCCGCGCCGGACAACCGGTTGGCGCGACGCCGAAAATACTCGGCAGTCAGCAATAGCATCAAAGACAGGATCACCATCAGGAAACCAAGCGCCATGACGCTCGGCAAGCGCGCCGGAAACCGCAACTGCCCCCAAATATAGACAGGCAAAGTGACATCGGTGCCAGTCAGGAAGAAGGCGATGATGAATTCATCCAGTGAAATCGTGAAAGCAATCAGCAGACTTGAAATGATGCCGGGTGTGACCAGCGGCAAGATCACCCGAAAGAATGTGCCAACCTGGCTCTCGCCCAGATCGAGCGAGGCCTCTTCAAGGCTGATATCCAGATTGCGAAATGCCGACGCCAGAATGGCAATGGAAAAGGGCGTGCAAATCAATACGTGACCGATGATCACTGTCCAGGATGACAGCGCCAGGCCAAGCTGTACCAGAACAACCAGCAGGGCAACGCCGACAATGATTTCCGGCAACACCAGCGGCACCATGATAAACCCGACGATGCCGCGCTTTGCCGGGAAGTCGTATCGGGCCGAGGCGCGTGCTGCAAAAATGCCCAGAATGGTGCTGATCACTGCCGTGATGATCGCGATTGTCAGTGAATTATATAGCGCCTGATGAAGGGCCTCGGTCTCCCACAACAGATAAAACCAGTCGAAGGTAAAACCGGACAGCGGCAGCGCAATGATGGCGCTGTCATTGAAGGCAAAAATTGGCAGCAGCAAGATCGGGGCATACAAGAAAATCAGATAGATGACGGCGTAGGTCAAAAGCGATGGTGATGCCGATTTCATGCTCCGCCTCCCAAACCTAGCCGCGCGATTTCAGAAACCGCCGGTTCAACAGCACATATGCGATCGAGATCGATGCGACGATGACCATTGCCGATACAGCCAGCGCCGAACCAAGAGGGGCGTTATTCGCCTTGCCGAACTGGATCTGGATCATGTTGGCGATCATCAGCCCGTTTGTGCCGCCCAGCAGGCGTGGTGTGACGTAATCACCGACAGTCGGGATAAAAACAATCAGTGTGGCGGCCACAACACCCGACATGGATAGTGGCAGTGTCACACGGAAAAACCGGCGCACAGGACCGTCGCCAAGATCACGTGCGGCCTCCAGCAGGCTGGTGTCGATCCGCGAGAGCGCCACATATATCGGCAGGATGGCAAATGGTGCCCAGGCGTGTGCCAGCGTGATAACCACTGCATTCGCATTATACAGGATGATGGTCAGCGGCTCTTCAATCAGCCCCAGCCCCAGCAGGCTGCTATTGACCACACCATTGTAACCAAGGATCACCTTCCACAAGAAAATCCGGATCAGATAGCTGGTCCAGAACGGGATGGTGATCAACAGCAGCCACATTGATTTGCGCGGGCCGCCATAGAACGCCACAAAATAGGCAACCGGATAGGCGAGGATCACCGTGACCACCGTCACAATGCCGGAAATGATGATCGAACGGATCATCAGCAGCCGGTAGAGCGGGTCGGTGATGGCCTCACGGTAGTTTGCAAAGGTCAGCGTGGTATCCAGATCGAGATAGTTCTGTGTCCACATGCTGAGCAGGAACACCAGCAACAGCGGTGCCGCCAGCATCAATACAGCATAGCCAAGTGCCGGACTGATCAGCGCAAGGCCGCGCCATTCATTTGGCGACAGAAAACGCAATGCAGGCCGTTTGCGCTGTTTTGAAGCCGCTTCAGCCATGCGTCTGTTTCGTCTCTTGTGCCGTGCTCTCGGCCAGCATTCTGTTGCGCTTGGCAAGGGTGCCGGCTGGCGGAGCCGCGGGATCGTTGAACACTGGCATCAGGCTGCGCAACTGGTCGTGATGGCTGCGCACACCATATTCGAGGTCGGACAGGATGATGCCGTCAAAGCCGCTGGATTCAGGCGCCTCATCCGTCCATTTGGTCAGTTGCAAATCTTCATCAGCGGTCAACCCGTCAATCCGGCCAGACAGATAGCGGGCGGCGCGCATCTCGCGATTTTCATCGGCGAACCGGTACACAGCACCGCGCTGGCGTGTGCTTTTTACGCCTGTCGGAATCTCCTGATAGAAAATCGCCGAGTCGGGATACAGCGCGATCACGCTGTTCGGAAAAATGCCGATATAGATCCAGCTGTCATTCTGCGGGGCAGGAAGATGCGTCAGGCGCGAAACCAGCTTGCGATATTCGCGCACGCTCCAGAACTGGCGTGGTTTGTCATTCAGCTTGCCGATGCTCAGCGAAGCGCCATCGACATAGGGCTCGTCAACATAGTCTTTGCCATACAGGTCCTGCAGGCTGGGATGCGCTTTCGGGACGTGATAGCCCTCATTGTCCACATCGCGCATCGACTTCCAGTTTACATCCGCCTCGGCAAACACAAATTCACCGTCAACGCGAATCATGTCTGCCAGACCGTGCGGTGTGACCAGATTATCGAAGCGCGCCAACAGCCTGGACATTGGTGGTTGTGGGCCGGGCTGGAAACGGATGAAGACGAACCCGTGCCAGATATCCATCTCGATGGGTTTCAATCCCCATTCGACAGGGTCCAGTGGCGGGAAAGAGCGCGGTTGCAGCGCGCTTTTCAGCGTGCCGTCCAGATTGTAGGTCCATCCATGGAATGGGCAGGTCAGCGCTTGCTTGCACTGGCCGGCGCTGCCTTCGACGACACGGCTGCCGCGATGCCGGCACAGATTGTGAAAGGCACGAATCACCCGGTCCTTGCCGCGCAGGATCAGCGCGCGTTCAGTGCCGATGTCAAATCCGATATAGTGTCCGGCCTCGGGCAGATCGCTGATATGGCACGCCAGCATCCAGTGACGACGAAACAGCACATCTTGCTCGAGTGCAAACAGCTCTTCACTTGCATAGGTCCAGCCCGGAAGGCCCGACCGATCCCAGTTTTCTGGAGGCTGGAAGTTTGACGCGAACATAAAAGGCTCCGCAAATAAGGGTGCCTTCACACCGATAATTGACATGATTGCACATTTTTTGCTGCCACAGTTCAAGCAAAATCATGATTTGGGGCGGCATGCCTCAGGGCAGCTGGCCGGACAGTGGACATTTCCGGCATCAGGTGGTTTCGTCTGAAGAATAACAGGATGATCGGAGATACCCATGGCAGAGAATCGCGGCGATCAGGCTTTTTTGAATTCCGATGCAACAGGCACATGGCTCGAGATGACCTATGGCGGGGCGCTGAGTTTTGCACGCCGGCGTTACAGCCGCGATCTGGACGGTGTTGATATTGTCGTCAGCGGCATCCCCTATGACAATGCCGTGACCTATAGATCTGGTTGCCGTCTGGGGCCGCGAGCCATTCGCGCGGGATCGGTGCAGCTGGCTGAACTGGAACATTTTCCGTTCGGCTTTGATCCGTTCAACACACTGTCAGTGGTCGATTATGGTGATGCCTTTATTGACCCGCATCACCCGACCTCGGTGTTCGACAGCATCGAGGCGCATGCCGATCACATTCTGGACAGCGGTGCCATGATGCTCAGCCTTGGCGGCGATCATTCTGTGGCCTATCCGCTGTTGAAGGCGCACGCGAAAAAACACGGGCCGGTGGCGCTGGTGCAGTTCGATGCGCATTGCGACACCTGGCCTGACGACGGAACGCGCTTTGACCACGGCACGATGTTTGCGCGCGCTGCCGCCGAGGGGATTGTCGATGTCAAACGCTCCACACAGGTCGGGCTTCGTACCTATAACAGCAGTGATCACGGCTTTGAAATTCTGACCAGCCCCTGGGTGCATCGAAATGGCATAGATGCCGCCATCGACATTGTGCGGGAGAGGGCCGGTGATGCGCCGGTCTATCTGTCTTTTGATATTGACGGGCTGGACCCGGCTTTTGCCCCCGGCACCGGCACCCCCGTTATTGGCGGGCTGGCCAGCTGGCAGGGCCTGGAATTTGTTCGCGGTCTGGAACCGCTGCACCTGATCGGGATGGACCTTGTGGAAGTTGCGCCAGCCTATGACCATGCCGAAATTACCGCCATTGCAGCTGCCAGCATTGCCTATGACTGGATGGCAGTGGTGGCGAAACAGCGCGGGGCCGTGCCGCGCCCGGTGGGCCGCATCTAGCCGGACCGTCATTTACAGCCGCAGCCTGTCACGCATCTTGAACCAGGCCATGCCAAGCGCCAGCGCTGGTGTACGCAGCGGCCCGCCCGGAAAGATGCGGTGTGTAAGGCTGCTCATCACATCAAACTGTGTTGCATCACCGATGACCGCTTCGGCCAGCATGCGGCCTGCCTGTCCGGTCAATGCGACGCCGTGGCCTGAAAACCCCTGCACGAAATAGATGTCATCATCAGTACGGCCAAAATGCGGAATCCGGTTCATCGTGATGCCGATCTTGCCCGACCAGACCTGCTCTATCCCGGCATCCTGCAAAATGGGAAACACGTCTGTCATGCGGCGGCGCAGATCGGGCGTGATATTGCGGAAATTGAGCTTTGAATAGCTGGACCGCCCGCCAAATATCATTCGGCGGCGGGCATCGATCCGATAGTAATTCAGCGCCGTGTTGCAATCCGCGACAGCGGCACCCGTTGGCAATATCTGGCGTACCATGTTTTCTGACAGAGGCTTTGTTGCTAGCACCGACGAGACGACTTCCGCCAGGCGGCGGGTCATCTGCGGCAGGCCGACATCGGCGAGATAGGCATTGCCGCACAGCATGATGATGCGCGCATTCACCGCCCGTCCGCCCGCAATCTTCAGCTGTTTCAGGCCCTGCCCTGTGCCGGTGCGGTCAATCGCCTGCACGGGGCTGTCCTCGAAAACCTGTGCACCGGCGCGCGTTGCCGCTGCTGCCAGACCATGCAGATATTTCAACGGTTGCATATGCCCGCACCCGGTATCATGAAGCGCGCCGACATAGGCGTTTGACCCGATATGATCTTCCAGCGCGGCCTGGCCATCAAGGCGGGTGAAATGCTGGTAGCCGCGCGCCTCCCATTCGGCCTGCATCTCGTCGAGTTCGTCCATATGGCGCTTGTGCAGTGCGGCATGCAGATAGCCGAAGGTCAGATCACAATCGATGTCATATTTGCGGACACGTTCGGTTACCAGATCGACTGCCGCCATGCCGGCATCCCACGCGATATCGGCATCGGCCGGTGCCAGCTGTTTCTGTATCTTGATGAAGTCGCTGGACCAGCCCTGACAGACATGTCCGCCATTGCGCCCCGAACCACCGGTTCCGATGGGTCCGGCCTCCAGCACAGCTACCGAAAATCCAGCCTCTGCAAGGGTCAGCGCTGCAGAAATGCCGGTCAGCCCGCCACCGACAATGGCAACGTCACATGTGCAGCTGTCAGCCAATGTGGTATAGCGCGGACGGGCTGCAAATTCGGTTTCGTAAATGCTTTGCTGCATCATCTTATCGGTTCCTGACAGGCAGCTATTGCATTGCCGTCAGCCGGCTGGCAGGACGGTAACACAGGTTTGCGTGATTTGGTTCCACAGGCTAGGCTCGTGGTCCTGATGAAATCAAGATGATGTTGCCAGCAACATCAAGAAACAGTGCCGACAAGTGAACATCATACCAAGACCTGAAAAACACTGGTAAAGCCTGGAATTATGCCAAAAACGCGGCGCAAGATCCGGCACAGGACATAGCATTAGAGATGAAAATGGAATCCCTTTCGACCAATGAATGGCAGGCGATTGATTCAGCCCACCATATGGCACCGTTTACAGATTATGCCGACCTGCGCAAAAAGGGGGCACGGATCATCACCCGCGCCGAAGGTCATTGTGTCTATGATTCTGATGGCAACCGCATTCTGGACGGGATGGCAGGCCTGTGGTGCGTAAATGTCGGTTACGGGCGGCGTGAACTGGTTGAGGCTGCCAGCAGCCAGATGGCTGAGCTGCCCTATTACAACAATTTCTTCAAAACCAGCAATCCACCGGTAGCAGCCCTGTCAAAACGGCTTGCCGAGTTGACGCCCGACGGGCTGAACAACGCGTTTTTTGCCAATTCCGGGTCTGAGGCCAATGATACCATCATCCGCATGGTGCGTCATTTCTGGGCGCTCGAAGGCAAGCCGGAAAAGCGCGTCATCATCGGGCGTGAATATGGCTATCACGGCAGCACCATCATGTCTGCCAGCATGGGCGGTATGTCGGGCATGCATGACCAGGCCGCCAACGAGCCTGATTTTGAACATATCCGTCCGCCTTACGGGTTTCTGTATCAGGGCAATCAGGATGAGGCTGTTTTTGCGGCCAATGCCGCGTCCTGGCTGGAAGATCGTATCATCGAGGTTGGTGCTGACCGGGTGGCCGCCTTTGTAGCCGAACCGGTGCAGGGCGCCGGCGGGGTCATTGTGCCGCCAGACGGTTACTTCGCGCATATCGAGGCGATCTGCCGAAAGCATGACATCCTGTTCATCGTTGATGAGGTGATCACCGGGTTCGGGCGCACCGGCCACTGGTTTGCCAGCGAGAAGATGGGACTGTCACCCGATATGATGACGATGGCAAAAGGGCTGACATCCGGCTATATGCCGATGTCGGCAGTGATGGTCGGTGACCGTGTTGCCGCCCGTCTGATTGCCGATGGGGGCGAGTTCTATCACGGCTTCACCTATTCCGGGCATCCGGTTGCCGCGGCGGTGGCGCTGGCCAATCTTGATCTGATTGAGCGCGAAAACATGATCGAGACCGTACGTGATGATACAGGTCCCTATTTTGCCAGCGCGCTGGCCAGCCTTGCCGATCATCGGCTGGTTGGCGAGGTGCGCACCTTCGGGCTTCTGGCCGCGATTGAACTTGTCAAAAGCAAGGATGGCCCGGTGATGTTTGAAGATACCGGCACGGTGGGGGGCATGTGCCGCGATCACGCTATCCAGCGCGGCCTGATGATGCGCGCTGTCCGTGATGCAATGATCCTGTCGCCGGCGCTGAGCTATACGCGTGCCGATATTGACGAGACGGTTGCCATTGCGCGCAAGGCGCTGGACGCCACAGCCACCGATCTGGGGCTTTAGGAAGATACACCGCCGCCCGTTCGGGCAGTGATGTACAGGGGATACAGATGTCAGACACATCACATGACGAAATGATAGCATGGCTGAATGATCAGTCGGTCACCGAGGTTGAATGCCTTGTCAGTGACATTGCCGGCATTCCGCGCGGTAAAATTCTGCCGGTGCACAAATTTATCGGTGCCGCGGCGGGGCAGGGGCTGCGCCTTCCCGAATATGTATTCGGCCAGTCGGTAACAGGTGCCTTTCTTGACAGCGAGGTGCTGAACGAGATCGGCCGGGATGTCAGCCTGCGGCCCGACGCGGCCACTTGCCGGCTTGTACCGTGGTATAACGAGCCAACGGCGCAGATCATCCATGACGCCTTTGACCATGATGGCAAGATTATCGAATTCACCCCGCGCGCCGTTCTGAGACGTGTGCTTGCGCTGTTTGAGGATGCCGGCCTGCGCCCGATCGTGGCACCTGAGCTTGAATTCTTTCTTGTGCAGCGGAGTTCGGATGCCAACAACCCGCTGATCACGCCAAGCGGTCGTTCCGGGCGGGCAGAAAAGGCCCGTCAGGCCTATGGTATCGATGCGGTGAACGAGTTTGATCCGCTGTTTGAGGATATCTACGACCATTGTGATGTGCAGAAGATTGATATCGACACGCTGAGCCATGAAGCCGGGGCGGCGCAGATGGAGATCAACTTCAATCATGGCGAGGCGCTGGATCTTGCCGATCAGGCCTTTCTTTTCAAGCGCACGGTCCGCCAGACATCGCTGGACCACGACATTCACGCCACCTTCATGGCAAAGCCGATGCAAGAGCAGCCCGGCAGTGCGATGCATTTGCATTTGTCAGTGGTCGACATGAAGAGCGGACGAAATATCTTCGTCGATAAAGACAATAGCGAGAGCGATGCGTTCTATCACGCACTGGCCGGCATGCAGCGCTATCTGGTGGCGGCCATGCCGCTGATGGCGCCCTATGTCAATTCCTATCGCCGCCAGTCAAATTCCGAGGATTCGCCTACCAATCTGGCATGGGGCATGGATAACCGCACCGTCGGGTTGCGCGTGCCCATGGGTGATCCGGCGAACCGGCGCATTGAAAACCGCATTCCGGGGGCGGATGCAAACCCGTATCTCGCGATGGCTGCCAGCCTTGCTGCCTTGTGGCTTGGCCTGCAGGAACAGCGCCGACCGACCCGTCAGCGAAAGGACAGTGGCGAGGATCTGGCCACCTTGCCACGCAACCTTGATATCGCCCTTGATGCGCTGGAACGGACCAGCCCGCTGCATGATGTGCTGGGCGAATCCTTCGTCAAGCTGTTCATCGAGGTGAAACGCGGCGAGGCCGAGGCATTTCTGGAGGTGATCAGCCCGTGGGAAAGAGAATATCTGCTGTTGAATGTCTGAACATCAGTGTCTGAACATCAATGTCTGGGCAGGCGCACCTGACGGCAGCCATGCCTGAATGTCGTTCAGTGAGCAGACCCGCTGCAAGCCGCGCAGGTTCCTGAAATCTCGATCACACGGCGGGCACCGGTAAAACCGCGTGTCGCACAGATCTGGTCAAGCATGCTGGCGGCCGCATCATCAATGGCTTCGGTAACGTCGTCGCACGCATTGCATAGCATGAAGATGCTGACCGGGCTGTCAGCGCAATGGTGATGCCGACAGGCCACAAAGGCGTTCAGGCTTTCAATACGGTGTACGGCACCTGATTCGATGAGTTTTGTGAGCGCGCGATAGACCTGCAGCGGTGCCTTCAGACCATCCTGACGCAGGGCATCCAGAATGCCATAAGCGCTGGCCGGTTTGCCATGCGCTTCAAGAAATTCATAGACAAGCGCTTCATTGCGTGTCCGGTTCATCTGTAACTCCTGGCAAGTGCAGCCTTGTCTCATGATGCCGCCGGCAGCCCCCAAAAGTCAAATCTGTGATCAACCTGAAACAGGTCAAACCGGCTTGCCGGTGCTTGCCTCATATTCGGCAGAGTGCTAGCCAGTAGCCATCACAGATACCGCCAGATAAGCATGACAGGGACCGCAATGACCCCGACCCCCACATCAACCAAAACGCTGACCCTGCCTCGCCCCGATGATTGGCACCTGCATCTGCGTGACGGGGACATGCTGGATGTCGTGACGCCGGAAACAGCTGCCCAGTTCGGGCGTGCGCTGATCATGCCCAATCTGGTGCCGCCCGTTGTGTCGGGAGCGGAAGCTGAGGCTTACCGCAGCCGCATCATGGCTGCGGTGCCGGTCGGCCTGGATTTCACCCCGATGATGACCCTTTATCTGACCGAAACCACGGATGCTGACGATCTGGTGGCGGCGGCGCAGTCGGGACTGGTCACCGCGGTCAAACTCTATCCAGCTGGTGCAACAACGAATTCGGCTTCGGGCGTGCGCGATATCGATAAGGTGATGCCGGTTCTGGAAGCCATGGCGGATGCCGGGGTTCCCTTGTGTGTGCATGGCGAGGTGACCGACCCGCAGGTGGACATCTTCGATCGTGAGGCGGTGTTTATCGAGCGGGTTCTGGACCCGGTGCGCCGCCGTATCCCGCGTTTGCGCGTTGTAATGGAACATGTCACGACATCAGATGGCATCGACTATGTGCGTGATGGCGGGCCCGATATTGCGGCGACAATCACTACCCACCATCTGTTCATCAATCGCAATCATATTCTGGCAGGTGGAATTCGCCCGCATTACTATTGCCTGCCGGTGGCCAAGCGCGAAACACACCGCATCGCCCTTGTCGAGGCAGCCACATCAGGCCTGCCGGGCTTCTTTCTGGGAACTGACAGCGCGCCACATCTGGATAGCGCCAAATTGGCTGAATGCGGATGCGCCGGTATCTATACTGCGCCTAATACGCTGGCCTGCCTTGCCCAGATGTTTGAACAGCATGATGCGCTGGCAAAGCTGGAGGGGTTTGTATCGGGTCATGGAGCTGCCTTTTACGGCGTTCCGGTCAATGCGGGCACAGTAATGCTGGAGCGTGTTGACACACCGCAACCGGTGCCGGCACCGCGCAGCACGCCCGAAGGCATGCTGACCGTATTCGATCCTGGCGTGCCAATCCACTGGCGGGTGCGCACCTGACCGGCCTAGAGCGAGGCTGCGGCGCGTCCGCTGCCGGGCGGACGATCGGCCTTGCGCGCGATGGCTTCACGGCGAGTGATATAGGCGGTTGAGGCAAAAATGATTGCCCCGCCAATCCAGATAAACATATCTGGCAATTCATCAAACACCAGCCAGGCCAACACCACGGCAAATGGCAGCTTGGCAAATTCCAGCGGCTGAAGACTGGTGATTTCAACCATGCTGCAGGCGCGGGTGAACAACAGATGTGCGGCGGTACCGGCAAACGCCATCACCCACAGATATATCCAGCTTTCCAGCGATGGCATTTCCCAGACAAAGAGCATCGGCACAAGCGCGATGGGCATCTGCATCACCACCATCCAGAACACAATCGCACTGGCATTTTCGGTGTCGGTCATCTTCTTGACGACCAGACTGGCCCCGGCAATGGACAGCGCGCTGCACAAGGCCAGCGTGGTGCCAAGCGAAATATCGACAAACCCGGGCCGCAGGATGATCACCGCCCCGACAAAGCCGACAGCGATAGCCACCATCCGGCGAATGCGAATGACCTCGCCAAGAAACATCGCGGCGCCGATGGTCACAAAGATCGGGCCGGTGAAGCTGAGTGCTGTCATTTCGGCAAGCGGGATCAATGTCACTGCGGTAAAGCCGCATAGCATGCCGCTGAAATTGATCGCGGCGCGCAGGTAATACAGGCCAGGTCTGTGCATGCGAATGCTTTCGCGTCCCATGCGAAACATGACAGGCGCCATAATGACGACGGCAAGCGCATTGCGGAAAAACACGATCTCGAAGACATGCAGCTGCGCCGATGCAAGGCGAATGGAAATGCCCATGATGGTGAACATCAGCAGGGCAAGAAGCATCATCAGCGAGGCCTGAAGCGTCGCTGGCAAGGATGTAAAACGGCTGATCAAGGATATATGCCTGAATGATAAAACGCCGGAAGCAAATCCGGCGCGCGGAATATTACCGCATAACTATCGGCAAAACGCAATATTGTCAGGCATTCAGCTTTGTGGCGGCCCATTCATCCAGCACAGCGCGATAGCGCGCATATTCGCCAGCAACATCAGGATGCGCCAGCAATGACTCGCGGTAGGTGGCAATGGCGGGCGGCAATGTCACAGGCAGGTCAAGAATATCCTGCAACAAGGCAATGATCGTGAAACTGGCAACAAAGCCGCAATCGGCAATGGCAAGATTGTCACCGGTCATCAGCGGTGCAGGCGCGGCAATTGCGGCAAGATCATCAAGGCGTGTCTGCAACAAGGCTGCGTTGGCAGCGATCAGCGCGGCATCGCGATTGGCGGGCGTGACCTGCGAGAAGTAACTGCGCACCAGTGGTTCGATACGGGTGTCATGAAAGCGCGAAATTTCACGCGCTGATGCTGCGGCTTGCGGTGCGTCTGGGCGCATTGGCGGCGTGGAAAACACGGTATCCAGATATTCGGCAATGGCTTCGGAATCGGCAAGGCGAAAGCCGTCATGATCAATTGCCGGAACGGTGCCGGCCGGAATAATCGCTTTATAGGCACCACTGCCATAGCCGTCCGGGGGCGGTATCTCGGTCCAGTCCAGCTGCTTGTGATCAAGGATAATCCTGATCTTGCTGCCATAACTGCTGACCGGCACATTGTAGAGCGTAATCATGATGGTCCCCGCATGCTGCGCGATGCCCGGCTGATGCCCGGCTCATACCGGTTATAAAACACAAAAGGCGGGACCAGGTCCCGCCTTTCATAATCGTCACGGCCATATCGTACCGACTGGCGTCAGTTCGACAGCTGCCACTTGCGGCCAAGGTCCTCGAAGAAACCACGCTCGGTCTTCAGGCGAATCCATGTGTTCACATAGTTGATCCATACCTGATCGCCCTGCGGCAGAAGCATCGCAATCGGGGTCGGTGCCTTTGGTGCTGCCACCGGAACCACCATCATCTGCGGGTATTTTGCCACCAGCTTGTAGGCCTCAACATTCGAGGTGATGTGCGCATCGGCGCGGCCAGCCAGCACTTCCTGAAAGTCGCGGGCGGGGGCCTCGACGATCTTGTATTGTGCATTCGGGAAGAACTGCTTTACCTGCTTTTCCTGGGTCGTACCAAGGGTGGCGGCAACGGTCACATCGGCCTTGTCGAGATCGGCCCAGTCCTTGAACTTGTCAGCATTCTTGGTCAGCGTCAGTGGCACGGTCGCCAGTGAGAAATAGCTGTCCGTATATCCAGCTACCTTGGCACGTGCTGGCGAAATCGAGGCTGAACCTGTCATGTGGTACTTGCCGGACACAACACCGCTGACCAGCGTTTTCCAGTCGGTTGGCACGAATTCTATTTCGACGTCCAGGTCCTTTGCCAGCGCTGTCATCACATCGATGTCATAACCGGTATAAGAGTTGGTTGCCGGGTCTTTCATGGTCATCGGATTCCAGTCACCAGTCGTGCCAACCTTCAGCACGCCTGATGAGAGGATATCTTGGAGGGTGGTTTGGGCTTGGAGGGGTGAACACCAACCCACCAGCGCTAAAGCTGCAATTGCAAATTTGATAAGTCTCACTTCATTCTCCCAAAGTATTCGGAAATGCACGGGCTTCACTTGCTGTTGATGAAGGAAGGAAATGGTCACTGCTGACCAACAGTGCAAGCGAACTTTTTTGTTTTAGTCAAATTTGGTCATTTTGCCGCGGAAATCATGAACATTTCTGATATGCACGATTTTATTCCTGATGGTATTAAATAGGCGCATCGGACACTCGAACTAACCAAGTTTTTTGGTGTAACGGTTACGAAGGTTTTTGACACTGACAAAGACCGTTTTGATTAGGCCTATACAGCTTTTAACGGTTGTTGAATTGCTACGCCCGCAAAACAACTATCACACCGTTCTAGTTCGCTACGGGTTTTGTTGAGATAACGAGCGTTGGTTTGGAACGCCTTCAGGGTAAGCTTTTCCTTTTCCAAAAGGTGATGTTTGCTTGTGAGCATCGGCGTTGCGTTCCTTATGGCTCTCTGCTCATCTAGCTTCAGTTATATCGAAAGGCCAAAAAGGTGAAATTAGTTTTCAACTCAAACCATGATAAGAATCCCCAAAGACGTGGGAAAGAACCAGCCGATGGCCAAGTGTCCAAAACAATGGGTCAGGATGATACCTTCATTCGCATTCGGCATGTCGACAAGTTTTTTGGCAGCTTTCAGGCGCTGGATGATGTTTCTCTGGACATACGTCTTGGTCAGAAAATTGTGATTTGCGGGCCGTCCGGGTCAGGCAAGTCGACAGCCATCCGCTGTATCAACAGGCTGGAAGCGCATGACGCTGGCGAGATTGCCATAGACGGGGTGCGCATTGATGACAGCGCGGCAGCGCGGCGGGTGCTGCGCAACAATGTCGGCATGGTGTTTCAGCAGTTCAATCTGTTTCCGCATCTCTCGATCCTCGACAATCTGACGCTGGGTCCGGTTCGCGCGCGCGGCATGGCCCCCGCCCAAGCCCGCAGTCTGGCCGAATATTATCTTGAGCGTGTGCGCATCCCCGAACAGATCGACAAGTTTCCGGGCCAGCTTTCGGGCGGCCAGCAGCAACGTGTGGCGATTGCCCGTGCGCTGTGCATGGAGCCGAAGATCATGCTGTTCGACGAGCCAACTTCAGCGCTTGATCCTGAAATGATTGCCGAGGTTCTGGAGGTTATTGAAGAGCTGGCAGGAAGCGGCATGACGATGATCTGCGTCACGCACGAGATGGGCTTTGCCGGTCACGTGGCTGACCAGATGGTGTTCATGGATCATGGCCGGATTGTCGAAATGGCCCCGCCAAAGCAGTTCTTCTCGGCGCCGGAAAGCGAGCGCTGCCAGACCTTCCTGCGTCAGATTTTGCGGCATTAGGGGGCGTTGATGGTATTGCAAATGCGATTGCTGCCGGTGCTGGCCACCGCGCTGTTGCTGACCGGATGTTCGGGCGACTGGGGATGGTATGTGGTGGACCCGACCAGCCCCGCCGGACAGCGCAACCTGATGTTCCTGATCGACGGGCTGTATTACACGATCGCCCTGTCGGTGACAGCGATCCTGATTTCGGTTGTTGTGGGTCTGCTGATCGCGCTGCCGGGCCTGGCCCGCGCCCGCCCGCCGCGAATCATCAACCGTGTCTATGTTGAACTGGTGCGGGCCGTCCCGATCCTTGTGCTGATCTTGTGGGTCTATTACGGGCTGCCGCAGGTTGCCGATATTGCCATTTCCATGTTCTGGGCCGGGGTGCTGGCGCTGGCCATTTCAGACAGTGCCTTTCAGGCAGAAATCTTCCGCGCCGGTATTCAGTCGATCGACCGCGGCCAGCACGAGGCGGCACATTCCATTTCGCTGTCTTATGTCGACAAGATGCGGTTCGTCATTCTGCCGCAGGCGATCAAACGCATTTTGCCAGCGCTCGGAAATCAGCTTGTCTATATGTTGAAAATGTCATCGCTGGTGTCCGTCATTGGCATGCAGGAACTGACCCGCCGGGCCAATGAACTGGTTGTGACCGAATACCGCCCGCTGGAAATCTATACCGTTCTGGTGCTGGAATATCTGGCGCTGATCCTGCTGGTATCGGCAGGTGTGCGGTGGGTTGAACGGCGGATGGGTGCCGGTGAAGCGCGATGAACAGCGATGGCCGGACAGCGCCCGGTGGCCGGATCAGGGCACAGCTTCAGTATCTGGCACCCAGTGATGATGGCAGCGCGGTCTATCATGCCTCACAGGCTGGCGGCGCGGCGGCGGCGCATGACGGGCAATATCGCTGGCATGAGGTAGATATTGCCGATGCGCGCGGGCGCGATCTGTCGCTTGACAGGCAGGGCTTTATGCTGATGCCGCACAACAGCGCAGTTGCCGATTTCAGTGATGATGCAGCGCTTGCCGATATCTATGAGCCAGAGATCGACAGATTGCTGCGTGCGGTCACCGGCGCGCGGCGTGTGCATGTGTTTGATCATACCCGCCGTGCTGCCAGTGACAATCTGCGCCGCAACCGGACCATGCGTGAACCGTCATCGGTCATTCACAATGATTACACAAGCTGGTCGGCGGAAAAGCGACTTGCCGAGATGTTGCCGCATGAGGCTGCCAGCCTGTCTGCACAGCGCTTTGCCATCGTCAATGTCTGGCGGTCCATCGCTGGAACCGTGGAGACCATGCCGCTGGCCTTTTGTGACAGCACGACACTGGCTGATGGTGATATTGTTGAGGTTACCCGCCAGGCGCGTGATCGCACCGGGCAGATTCAGATGGCCTATTACAATCCGGCGCATCGCTGGGGTTATTTCCCGCATATGACGCCCGATGAGGTTGCCCTGATCAAAACCTATGATTCGGCAGTGGATGGCCGCAACCGCTTTACAATCCATACTGCCTTTGCCGATCCGGCAAGCGCGCCGGATGCGCCGCCGCGGCAGAGTATCGAAAGCCGCGCCTTTCTTTTCTTCTGATCTGCCATTATCGCACCCCGCATGGTCGCATAGACCGGGGCGCAGGCTCTTGAATCATTGCGGTGCAGACGCGATGTATCAGGTGTGAATACGGTCGCCTTGGGCCGGATTTCGTTTTGCAAATACAAGTGACGCTGGCTGCCGGGGGACGGCATGCGTCGCCCGGTGAATTGTCATGTGATGTGCGCAAAGCCATCACGGTAAAGGAATACAGAATGAGCGCCCCCCTATCGATTTGCTGGTTCAGACAGGATTTGCGTCTTGCGGATAATCCGGCGCTGGTCGCGGCGGCGGCGCATGGCCGGATACTGCCGGTATTTATCCTAGATGATGACAGCGCTGGTGCCGACAGAATGGGGGCGGCAAGTCGCTGGTGGTTGCATCACTCGCTTGTCGATCTGAACGCTGCGCTGGGTGGCAAGCTGCATGTTGCACGCGGGGATGCGCGTGACATTCTGCCGGCACTGGCGGCGCAGGCCGGGGCCGATGCCGTTTTCTGGAACCGCGCCTATGAGCCGTGGCGGATTGCCCGCGATACAGATGTCAAAGCCCGGCTGTCTGCAGCTGGGGTCACTGCTGCCAGCAGCAATGGTGCCCTGTTGTGGGAGCCATGGGAGGTGCAGAAGGGGGATGGCACGCCTTACAAGGTGTTCACACCTTTCTACCGGCGCGGCTGTCTGGCAGCACCACCGCCGCGCGAACCACTGCCCCGACCGGCGCTGGATCTGGCGCAGGATATTGTTGCCGGGCCAGCCAGCTCCGTTGATGATCTGCGTCTGCTGCCGGATGAGGGCCGGGCCGCGATGCTGGCCCCTCACTGGCAGGTTGGTGAGATCGGTGCCATGACGCGGCTGCAGGATTTCATTGCTGATGGCCTTGCCGGTTACAAGGATGGCCGCAATCTGCCAGCAAAACCGCATGTATCGCGCCTTTCGCCCCATTTTCACTGGGGTGAATTGTCGGTCAATCAGGCTTGGTACGCGGTGCGGGCTGCCATTGATGTGCCAGAGGATGATGTCGACAATTTCTGCGCCGAGCTGGGATGGCGAGAATTCTCGCATTCGCTTCTTTATTTCAACCCCGATCTGAAGCGCCGGAACCTGCAAACCAAATTCGATGCTTTTGACTGGCATGAGGATGACAAGATGTTGCGTGCGTGGCAGAGCGGGCTGACAGGTGTCCCCTTTGTCGATGCTGCGATGCGCGAGTTGTGGCAGACCGGCTATATGCATAATCGCATGCGGATGGTAACCGGCTCGTTCCTTGTCAAGAATCTGCGTCTGCACTGGCATCATGGTGAGGCCTGGTTCTGGGATTGCCTTGTTGATGCCGACCATGCCAGCAACAGCGCCTCATGGCAGTGGATTGCAGGTTGCGGGGCGGATGCCGCACCCTATTTCCGCGTCTTCAATCCGGTTACGCAAGGCGAGAAGTTCGACAAGGATGGTGCCTATACGCGCCGGTTCATCCCCGAGCTGGCACAGCTGCCGGACAAATATCTGTTTGCGCCCTGGACCGCACCGCAGGCTGTTCTGGATGGGGCCGGGGTGCGTCTGGGCGAGACCTATCCACGTCCGGTTGTCGATCTGAAACAATCGCGCGAGGCAGCTCTGGCGGCTTTTGCCAGACTGCGGGACGCATCATGAGCGGCGCATTGCGCCTTGTTCTGGGCGACCAGCTGGCGCGCAGCATAACCAGCCTTGCCGATCTTGATCCGGCACGCGACGTGGTGTTGATGGCCGAGGTGATGGATGAAGTCACCTATGTGAAACACCATAAGCGCAAAATCGCCTTTCTGTTTTCAGCGATGCGGCACTTTGCCGAGGCCTTGCGCGCTGAAGGGATTATCGTGGATTATGTCCGCCTTGATGACCCGGACAATAGCGGCAGTTTCGGCGGTGAGGTGGGCCGTGCGGCGGCGCGCCATGATCTGCACCGTCTGGTGGTCACCGAGCCCGGCGAATACCGGGTGCTTGCGGCGATGCGTGACTGGCAGGACCAGCTTGATGTGGCAGTTGAAATTCGCGGTGATGAGCGGTTCATGTGTACGCCCGAACGGTTTGCCGACTGGGCCAGCGGGCGCAAACAGCTGCGGATGGATTTCTTCTATCGTGAGATGCGGCGCGATCATGATGTGCTGATGGAAGACGGCGCACCGGTGGGCGGCAAATGGAACTATGATGCCGATAACCGGCAACCGCCAGACCTGTCGCTGGCTGTGCCGCCGCCCTTGTCCTTTGCGCCTGACGCGATCACCGATGATGTGCTGACACTGGTTGGCAAACGATGCGCAGACCATTTCGGCGCGTTGGCGGATTTCGGCTTTGCAGTGACGCGTGATCAGGCGTTGCAGGTGCTGGATCATTTCATAACGCACCGTCTGCCGTTGTTCGGCACCTATCAGGATGCGATGATCGAGGGCGAGCCATGGATGTATCACAGTCATATCGGGTTCTATCTGAATGCCGGTCTGCTGTTGCCGGCCGAAGCCGTGCGCGCTGCCGAGGCGGCCTGGCATGACGGCCATGCCCCGCTGAACGCGGTTGAGGGCTTTATCCGGCAGATCCTTGGCTGGCGTGAATTTGTGCGCGGAATCTACTGGATGAAGATGCCTGACTATGCCGGGATGAACTTCCTTGAGGCAGACCGCACGCTTCCCGATTTCTACTGGACGGGCGAAACCGGCATGAACTGTCTGGCGCAGTCGATTGACGCAACGCGTCGCTATGCCTATGCGCATCACATTCAGCGTCTGATGGTGCTGGGGAACTTTGCGCTGCTGGCAGGTGTCAGGCCCGATCAGGTAAATGAATGGTTCCTTGTTGTTTATGCTGATGCCTATGAGTGGGTCGAACTGCCGAATGTGTCTGGCATGGTGCTGTTTGCCGATGGCGGATATCTGGCCAGCAAGCCCTATGCGGCCGGCGGTGCCTATATCAACCGTATGTCGAATTACTGCGGTAACTGCCGTTACAAGGTGGCGCAGAAGACCGGCCCCGATGCGTGTCCTTTCAATTACCTCTATTGGGATTTTTTGATCCGCAACCGGCCAAGGCTTGGCAACAATGCCCGCCTTGGCATGATTTACCGCTCGCTCGACAAGATGGCACCAGAACGTGTTGCCGGCATTGAAGCAGATGCGGCGGTGTTTCTGGCGTCGCTTGACGAGATGAGTGCTGATGAACATGGGAGACAGCAATGATATCTGCAACCAAGCCGTGGCAGCGCAGACTGACCACAGTGATGATGGTAACCGGCCTTCTGGTCGTCATGCTTGCCGGCCTTGCCGGATGCGCGCGGCGGGATGTCAGCACGCTTGCCGACCGGCAGCCATCGCTGGACCTTGCTGAATTCTTTGCCGGTCAGTCTGTCGCCTATGGCATCTTTGAAGACAGGTTCGGCAACCTGCAACGCCAGTTCCGGGTCAATATGATCGGCACAGTAGACGGCGACACGCTGACACTGGCTGAAGATTTTCTCTATGATGACGGGGAACGGGCCGAGCGGACATGGGTGATAAAGCGACTGGCTGATGATGCGGATGGCAGCCTGCGTTATGAAGGTACCGCAAGCGATGTGGCTGGTCCGGCATCTGGACGGATCAGCGGCAATGCGTTGAACTGGGAATATGATGTCGTGCTGAATATTTCCGGTCGTGAGGTCGAGGTGCATTTCGATGACTGGATCTATCGGCAGGATGAGGACGTGGCGATCAATCGCGCCTTTGTCAGCAAGTTCGGTATCGAGATCGGTTCTGTCACGCTGGTCTTTCTGCGCGGTGCGGCGGCGGCGGCGATCGGCCCGCTTGATCTGGACGGATGGCCTGAATAGGGACGCGAATTATGGTCTGAACAGTGATCTGTCCTGATATATGCTGACCAGGGACTGAAGACGAAGGTGCGGCTTGTCACGGTGATGTCATTTATAATGGGGACCGGTGCGAAGGAAATGCCAGAAGGGGGAATAAGGATGATCAGGCGGACGCTGGCGCTGCTTATCGCGGCGCTGCTTATCGGGTTGCAGGGCGCACAGGCCGAGGTGCTGGACAGGCTTGTGCCCGATGCTGAACTTGTTGGCGAAGCGCGCTTCAAGGTGATGTTCTTCAAGATTTATGATGCGCAGCTATACGCGCCGAACGGACGTTACAGCGCTGGTAACCCGTACAGTTTGCGTCTGCATTATCTGATCAACGCCAAGAAAGACCGGATCGTCAGCTCTACGGTGAAGGAAATGAGGCGGATGAAGGCGGCCAGCAATGCGCAGATTGAAAGCTGGGTGCCGGTGATGGACAGCGCCTTCATCGATATGCCAAAGGGCAGCCATGCAGATTTCATTCACACCTCAGATGGGCGGCTGACCCTTGTTGCCGATGGTGAAATCATCTCGGTTATTGAGGATACCGTGCTGGCAAAGGCGATTATGGATATATGGCTCGGTCCGAAGGTGCGCGATCAACGCTTTCAGGACAATCTGATGGGACGCAGCAAGTGAAGCTGGGCGCCTTTTTCATCGAAATCCTGCCTTTGCTGGCCTTTTTCGCAGGCTATCAGTATTTCGGGCTGCTGATGGCTGCGGCCTTGTCAGCGATATTGGGGGCGGGCGTGTTGCTTCTTGCGCGATGGCGCGACGGACGTATCGCCGCCTTTCCCCTGTTTTCGGTTGTCATGTCCGGCCTGTTCACGGCCATTGCCTGGGGGCTTGATGACGGCATTTTCATCAAGGTCCAGCCGACAATATTCAACGGGTTGTTTGCAGCTGTCCTGCTGGGAGGGCTGGTCATGCGCCGCGCCATGATGCGGCAGTTTTTCGGCGCCCAGTTTTCGCTGACAGATGCGACCTGGTTCACGCTCAGCTTTCGCTGGGGGTGCTTTTTTCTGCTGCTGGCCATCGCCAATGAATGTGTCTGGCGATTGTTCACCGAGGCCGAATGGGTGACCTACAAGACATTCATCGCCGCGCCGGCAAGCGGTGCTTTCATGCTGGCACAGCTGCCGCTGACTTTACGCGGGCGGATCAATTCTGCCGACAATTCTGCCGACAAATCTGACGGATGATCGGGATGATGTTCCGGGGGTGGGCCTAGAATGGAATGGGGCTGCCGTCATAGGCAAAAAAGCCGCCGGTCATACGTGCATCCAGCCCGTCCAGCACCTGCCACAGGCAGTCGGCCGCATAGCTGGCGGTGAATAATTTTTCGGCTGGTACATTGGCCTGAAACGGGCGTGACAGGTTGGTGTCCACGGTGCCCGGATGAAGCGATGCCACACAGGCCGCCGGATTTGCACGCGCCAGTTCGATCGACAAGGTGCGCATCAACTGGTTCAGCGCCGCCTTGCTGGCCCGGTAGGCATACCAGCCACCAAGCGCGTTGTCGCTGATCGAACCGACCCGCGCTGACAGGGCGGCATAGTGCAGCGGGTGGGTGCCGCGCAAAAGCGGCCAGAGTTCGCGCGCCATCAATACCGGAGCCAGCGCGTTGGTCTGGAACACCCTGGTCAGCACATCTGCATCAATATCATTGATCCTTTTTTCTGGACGAATGCTGCCATCCTGCAGCATGCCAGCGGTAAAGATCACCCGGTCAAGCTGGTCAGTGGCAGCGGTGACTTTCGTACTGGCGGCGGCGATGCTGTCGGGCTCCGTTACATCCAGCGTCAGCCACATGACATCATCTGACGGTGGCAACAGATCATAACCCGGCGCAGATTGCGGGTCGCGTGCCGTCAGGAACAGCTGTGAGGCGCCGGCCGCACGCGCCCGCTGTGCAAGGGCCAGTCCGATGCCGCGCCCGGCCCCCTGAATCAATATATGCATATCAGCCCTTCCCAGATCCGGCCTTCTGCCGGCGGTAATCTGCATCGTGACAGGGTGCAGACACGGCCGCCGTGACGTCGTGTCACAAGCTGTCTTGCACCGATGCAGATTGCAGATGTGGTGCTTTGCCCCCATTTCCTCAAGACGGAACAAGGAGAGTTGTCATGCGGATGCCATCTTCAATCGCGGTTGCTGTCGCTGTGATGATTGCGATTTTCTCGGTCTCATGGGCGGCACGCGCTGCCGATCTGGTCGTGCCTGACCCGTCAATCGCACCCGAAGAAGTGGTGGCGATCCAGATGAAGGCCTTGCAGTTCAATGACAATCCGGTTGCCGATTTCGGGATTGCCCAGACCTGGAACTTTGCGCATCCGCGAAACCGCGCCGCGACAGGCCCGTTGCAGCGGTTTGCCGGCATGTTGAAGGGGGCGGCCTATGGCACGATGCTGAATCATGCCAGCCACCGGATCGTTGCACAGGAAAGCGACGGCACGCGCGCCAGCTTTGATGTGTTCATGGAAACCACCACAGGCAGGATGCTGCATTTCATGTGGGCTGTCGAACTTGTCGACGGTGGTGAATTTGACAATTGCTGGATGACAGTGGCGGTATCAATGCCGCGAGATGCCGGTCAGGGCAGCTAATCCGACGGATCATTCACTGGCCGTTCCTGCACCAGATTCCTCTTGTTTTGATCGCACGCGTTCCCGCCAGAACGTAAACAGTCCGGCGGCAATGATGATGGCAGCGCCTGTCAGCATGGCTTGCGTGACCGGATCGTCAAACACGACAAAACCGATCGTGGCTGACGTGGCTATCCCGAAATATGAGAAAGGCTGCAGCACGCTTGCCTCTGCCTTGTCCAGCGCCTTGATCATCATGAAATGCGCGGCTGTGCCGAACAGGCACAATAACAGCATCCACAGCCAGTCCGTGCCGTGTGGCGGAGTCCATGCCAAAGGGGCTATAAGGCTCATGGCGATCGCGCCGACCATGCCGGTCCAGAAAAAGCTGGTCTCGGCACTGTCGGTGCGCGATGCGATGCGGGTCAATATGGCATAGCCGGCAAACTGGATGGCGCCAAGCAGCGGAATGATCATCTGCGGACCGAACGGGCTGCCGCGCGGATCAAGCGCCAGCGCCACACCGCCAAAGCCGGCAGTGATGGCAAGCCAGCGCCGCCAGCCCACACGCTCTCCCAGAAAAGGAACGGACAGCGCTGCGATAATCAGCGGATAGCTGGCGAAGATCACCTGAAAGCCGACAAGCCCGACGATAGTGAAGCCGTATAGTGCCGTGCAAATCTGGCTGACCAGCAACAGAGCGCGCAGGGTTTGCAGCCATGGCCGCGTGGTGCCCGCGACATGTTTCAGCCCGCCGGGCCGTGTGGCGCTGAATGCCAATACGAACAGCAGGAAGAACCAATAGCGGATGGTAATCACCGAAATCGGCCCATAACCCTCGGCCAGAAAGCGTGACAGCCCGTCCTGTATCCCGAAGGTGACGGCCGCACCGATCATCAGCAGAATGCCGGTTTGGGTGGAAGCGCGTGTGGTCAAGCCGGTTGCCAGTCGATCGGGGACTTGCCCTGCGCCGCCAGATAGTCATTGGCCCGCGAAAAGGGCCGGCTGCCAAAAAAGCCGTTATGTGCAGATAGCGGCGACGGGTGGGCACTGGTGATCACCAGATGCCGGCTTCGATCAATGCCGGCCCCCTTGTCCTGTGCCTTGCGGCCCCACAGGATGAAGGCCAACCCCTGATGCTCATGGTTCAGAGCGGTGATGACAGCATCGGTAAACGGCTCCCATCCCTTGCCCTGATGCGACCCGGCGCGACCGTCCTCGACGGTCAGGCAGCTGTTCAGCAGCAAGACGCCTTGCCGCGCCCAGCGTTCCAGATTGCCATGCCCGGGATGCCCGATACCAAGATCGCTGGCCAGTTCCTTATAGATGTTCTGCAAGGATGGTGGCGGTGCCACCCCCGGTCCGACCGAAAAGCTGAGCCCATGTGCCTGCCCAGGCCCGTGATAGGGGTCCTGACCCAGTATGACCACCTTCACCTGCTCAAAGGGTGTCAGGTCAAACGCGCGAAAAATCTGGCTGCCCGGTGGATATATGCGTTTTCCAGCCGCCTTCTCGGACCGCAGAAACTGACTGAGCGCTGTCATATGTGCGGCTGCAAACTGGGTGGCCAGCCGTGTCTTCCAGCTGTCCTCAATACGGATATCGGGTGTGGTGTTCGCGGCATGGGTGGTGTCTGACATGGTGACCAGACTAGTCTCCACCGCCAGTTGCAGCAAGCGCCTGAACCGTCAATGGCGGCACATGTTTGCTGTTGGCCGGGTATTTTGTTGGCCGGGTGCTATTCGGCGACCGACAGATTGCGCTGCGAGTTGGCGCTGCGTTCGCTGACAATGGCGATTTCCCGGCGCGCATCAGCAATCACCTTGCGGCGATTCTTGGCCAGTCCGGTCACATCAATTACCGCGACATCCATGATGCCGATAAATTCCATGATATGACGGATATAGTTTGACGCGTAATCAACATCGGTATCGGCCATGGTGCCACCCGAAGTGATGATCACGGTGGCGCGCTTGTTGGCCAGCAGGCCACGCGGCCGGTCGTTTTCATAAACAAAGGTGATGTTGTCGCGGCAAATCAGGTCGATCCACGCTTTCAGGGCAGCTGGCACGCTGAAGTTATAAATCGGCGTTGCGATCACCAGGTCATCTGCAGCCTGCAGTTCAGACACCAACGCATCAGACTGGGTCAGCAGGGCGCGCTGGTCAGGGGTGCGATTTTCTTCGAAAGTCCGTTCTGCCTCGATCCAGGCAGCGTTGACGATACCCACGCCGGCGGCAAGATCGCGGTTGATGAGGTGAATGCCCGGTTGGCGGGCACCAAGCAACGACACCATCTCATCGGCAAGCATGCGGCTTACCGACTTCTGTCGACGCATGCTCGCGTCAACTCGTAAAATCGTCCGGTTGGTTCCACTCATGACGACAGCCTTTCGCTTATTTTGCCCGCGCCGTCAACAGGGGTAAGAGGGGCCATGGGAGGGGGGAGGTCCCCCATGGCTGATGTTCAAGGTAATTGTTGCGCTCAGCATTAAAAAGCGCTCAGGAGGGAAAATATAATTCTAATTTTAAGAATAATAATGTAGGATGCGACATTATGAGCCAGATTGAGGAAATTCGCGCGTTTGTGATGGTTGTGGAGACTGGCAGTCTTACGCAGGCAGCAGAGCGTCTTGGTATTGCTGTATCGGCCGTCAGCCGCCGGTTGAAAGATCTGGAATTGCGCCTCGGCGCGCCGCTGATCCAGCGTACAACACGCCGAATGTATTTGAACGAAGTGGGACAGGGCTTTTATGAGCGCTGCAAGGCTGTTCTTGATGAGCTGGAGGCCGCACAGCAGGAAGTGCTGAATTCAGGTGGCGGGCTTGGCGGGGTTCTGCGAATCAGTGCACCGCTGTCTTTTGGTGTGTCGCACATGTCGTCGGCAATTTCGCAATTCATGCATGCGCATCCAGATGTGCGGATTGATATGGATTTGTCTGACAAGCGGGTTGATCTGGTTGCCGAGGGGTTTGATCTGGCGATCCGTATCGGGGTGCTGTCGGATTCCAGCCTGATCGCCAAGAAAATCTCGACCGTGCGCAATATTCCCTGTGCCTCGCCGGATTTTGTCTCGCGTCACCCGCCTTTCAAGAAGCCCGAAGATTTGGAACAATTGCCCGCACTGGTCTATTCGAATGAGAAGACCCCGAATGACTGGCGCTATCGCGGGCCAGATGGAAAGACCGGTGTCCTGCGCGTGAAGCCGCGCCTGTCAGCCAGCAATGGCGATGTGCTGCGTGAGGCTGCGATCGCCGGTCTTGGCATCACATGCCTGCCGAATTTTCTTCATTATGATGCGATCAATAACGGGCTGCTGCAGCCTGTTCTGCCTGACTATGAATGGGCAGAGCTTGATGTTTATGCCGTTTATCCGAAGACAACAATTCTGCCAAAACGCACCCGTGCGTTTGTTGACTTCATCTCCACCCGGTACGGCAAAGATCCCTACTGGAACAAGATTCACGCCTGAAAGACGGTATGAAACGCCGGGTCCTGACGCACCCTGATCATGCGTATTGCGAATTCGTGAAAAGCCGTCCTCCAATCACATTCCATTATTCTATTTGATGGAAAGATCTTTTCCGGCAGTTTGACTTTATTGCGCCGTCTTCTGTCGCTAGCCTTAACTCTAATGAAGTGAGGAAAGTTTCTGAACTTCACCACGGATTGTGTGATGGCACCCACACATGGCTCTGGCTCATCCTTCGGCCGGAGCACCCCTTAAAAGAGGCGCGAGAGCGCCTCTTTTTTTGTGTCTGCATTGTTATGCCTGCCATGAATGTGATTTGTGGCGAAGGTGGCGCCGCTGGTAGGTTTGATGCTCGCGGGTCAGTTTCCTGCACATTTTCGACCCCGCATCATGCATCGTCAGCACATGGAGGTCAGCGCATGTCGTCCCCGTCGTCAACGGCATCATCCGATCCAGTCGCCGCCCATCACAAGATCAGCTATGTCGAGTTTGCTTCGGCATATCCGCAGCAATCTTGCGACTTTTTTGCTGCCTTGTTTGGTTGGCGACGCGAATCCTTTGGCCCGGACTATGTTGCCTTTCACGGTGCCGGGCTTGCTGGCGGTTTCTATCGCGCCAATCTGTGCAGCACCGCATCATCGGGCGGGGCGCTGATTGTTTTCTACAGCGCCGATCTGGACGCCAGCCTGTCGCTGGTAACCGCACATGGCGGGAGGATTGTCAAACCGGTCTTCGCCTTTCCCGGGGGCCGGCGTTTCCACTTCACCGAGCCAGCGGGAAATGAATTTGCCATCTGGTCCGAAAGCTGATCTTTCTTGGCTTTGGCCGCAACGGCAAAGCTGTCATACTCGCCGCGTCTTTTCCCTTCTGGTGTCTGTGCATGTCATCCGACGCGCCCGAAACTGCTGCCCGGCCGCTGATCCGCAACCTGCGTCTGGGTCTGCTGACTGTTGCCTGGGGCGCTGCACTCGTGACCATTCTGTCGGGCCAGGCGCATGGCATTACAGCGATGTGCGGGGCTGCGGCGCTGGGCCTGTTCATTCTTCTGACATTGCCGCGTCTGCGCCGTGACAGCCTGATCATCCTGGCAATGCTGGGCGTTGTCATGCTGTTCATTCTGGATGATGTGCCAAGCCTTGAAGATATGACCCGCGGCGGTGAACGTGTGCTGATCTTTGCGGCATTGTTGCCGACAATGGCGCTGGTTCGTGCCACGGCCATGACGATGCCGTCGGTTCACGCCACGCAGGAACGCCTTGGACGTCTGCCTGCGGTTGCGTCAGCAGGCGGGCTGCAGCTGGCTGCGCATGTGTTTGGCGGTATCATAAACACCGGCGCGTTCGCTCTCTTATCAGCGGCCCTGCCACCTGACAGCGGTACGCATCGAAGGCGCATTGCCGCCGAAGCCGCCATCCGCGGGATGGTGGTTTCATCAGCCTGGTCGCCGTTTTTTGTAGCATTCGCCATTGGCCAGATATTTGTGGCACCTGCCTATGCGTGGATGGCCATTGCGCTGGGAACGGTGTCAGCATTCCTGTTCATGGTGGTGACCATCGTCGGGCTGCATCGCGGCTTCAAGGGCACCGAACTGCGTCAGTCGCTGGCCTGTTTGGGCCCGGTCGCAAGCCGGCTGGCGGCGGTGCTGGCAGCGGTATTGGTGGTGGCGGTGGTTCTGGAACTTACCGCACTGTCCGCCGTGGTGACGGTGATGCCGTTGCTGGTGCTGATACAGATGCTGCGGCACCGTGAGAAGGTTACAGTCATCATTGCCGATACGTGCGATGCCATGAACAAGACAGCCGATGACATCGTGGTGATCACGGCGGCTATGCTGGTGGCGTTTTTTGCCATAAGTTCAGCCAGTCTTGCCTCAATGGTGGCGGGTATCTACAGCGATGTGATACCGGGCTGGATTGCCTTGCCCGCCGTGCCGATCATGATGATGTCGCTATCGGTGATTGGCATCCATCCGGTGATTACCAGCACCACATTGCTGGCGATCTTCAGTGGCGGCGGGGCGGATGTGCATCCGGCATTGCTTGTGCAGGCGCATCTGGTTGGCTGGGGGGCAGGCACGATGAGTTCGGTTGCATCGCTATCGGTGCTCAGCTGCGCCACCCTGTACCGTGTGCCAACGCGCCAGCTGGTTTTCGGTGCCAATATCATCAGCGGGTTTGGCTATGCGGTTGTGGGCGGTGTGGGCCTCGCTCTCATCAATATGCTGATCTGAATGCTGATCTGAATGATGGTCTGACATGCGCTGTCAGGGATTTCGGTGCTGACTTGAACGCTGGCCGTATTTTCTGCATGCTGGTGATAACGCATGGAGGGGGTTCTTATGATTTTTCGACAGCTTTTCGACTCGGTATCGTCCACCTACACCTATCTGCTTGCCAGCCGTGTTGGCGGCGAGGCGCTGCTTCTTGATCCGGTGCTGGAAAAGACTGACCGCTATCTGAAGCTGCTTGAAGAGCTGGATCTGAAGCTGGTGAAGGTTGTCGACACGCATGTCCATGCTGATCATGTGACAGCCATGGGCGCGTTACGCGACAAGACCAGCTGTGTGACTGTGATGGGCGAACAGTCACCTGTCGATGTGGTATCGATGCGGGTGTCTGATGGTGAGCGCGTGACCATTGAAGGGTTGTCGATGACTGCGATGCATACGCCTGGCCATACTGATGACAGCTATTGTTTTCGCATGGATGACCGTGTGTTCACCGGCGACACGCTGTTGATCCGCGGTACTGGCCGTACCGATTTCCAGAATGGTGATGCCGGACAGCAATATGATTCGCTGTTTGACGGGGTACTGAAACTGCCGGAATCCACACTTGTGTATCCGGCGCATGACTATAAGGGCGATACGGTTTCAACCATCGGCGAGGAAAAATCCTCAAACCCGCGTCTGCAGGTGGCTGGCCGCGCCGAATATATAGAATTGATGGCCAATCTGAAGCTTGCCAATCCAAAGATGATGGATGTGGCCGTACCAGAAAACATGCGGATGGGTCTGAATATTGACCGCCAGTGCGAGGTGGCAACCATCGCCCCCGAACGCATCATTGCCGATAATGCCGAAGGCATGGTGATCGTTGATCTGCGTGAAGAGGGTGAACGCGTAAAAAGCGGTGTTATTCCGGGTTCTGTCCATGCCCCTTACAGCCGGCTTGACCAGCATCTGGACATGTTGCGCCAGGCAGAGGGACGTGATGTGGTCTTTTACTGCGCTGTTGGTGAACGCTCGACAATGGCGGTGAATATTGCGCGCGATCGTGGTGTATCGGGCTGTGCGCATATCCCGGGCGGATTTATTGCCTGGGCCGAAGCTGGCGGCAATATCGATCGCGTCTAGCGCGGCTTTCTGAAATATATTTCGGTCGGTGCCAGCAGCCCTGTCTTGATATGCTGTGCCAGATTGTGAAACGGGTCGGCGCTGCCATCTGGCCGGTTGGCCGGGCCGCTGTCCGGCATCGCTGACAGCATGCTGGCGGCACCCGCGCTCTCGTCATGCTGGGCCTCAAGGGCAAGGCCGGCGTCGATTGCGGCGGCGATGTAATCGGCTGGCCGGGCCACCGCGCTGAACGATGCATCCGAGGCCCAGGGAAACGGGAACTTCAGGTCACCATCGGATATCTGCATCATATCATAGACGCAGAATCGCCCGCCCGGCTGCAGGACGCGGAACGCTTCACGCATCAGGCCGTGCTTGTCTGCCACATTCATTCCCACATGCAGCATCACGGCATGCGAAAACGCGTCATCGGGCAGGGGCAGCGCCAGAATACTGCCTTGTGTCAGGGTAACCTGTTCTGCCAGCCCGGTGATGTCATTCAAGGCTCTGCCCGTGGTCACGAACTCCTCGGTCAGATCGACGCCGCTGACGGTGCATCCTGATATGTCGGCAATGGCCCGGGCTGGCCCGCCGGTACCGCAGCCAAGATCGACCAGCCGGTCCTGGGGCATCAGTGTCAGGCGAGAGGCGATGCGCCGCGTGGCAAATAATCCGCCAACATGGAATTCATCAAGCGGTGCCAGCGTCTCAATGGTGATGTCATTGCCGTCAACACCCTGCTTGGCAAGGGACTTCAAGATGCGGTCAAGCAGGCCCGGGCGTCCGTAATGCTGTTCGATGGCGGCGTCCTGTGACATGTCCTGCTCCGGATCAATCTGGCTGTGTCGTTAGGATAGCAGACAATATGGATGAAAGTCAGGCTGGATGATGTCTGCATGACGGACGGGCAATATGGGTGCTGTTGGTAAATGGCATTATGGTGGTGATGGCGGTGGCGTGTTGCCATGTGCGGCCAGCCCGCCGGTTGCACCCATCTGTCAGAAGGAGATGATCATGACTCTCGTCCCGCTGATAAATGCCACCATGCCGATACCGCTGCATGCGCTCGCTGCCATTCTGGCGCTGGTGATCGGCGCTGCGCAGCTGTGGCTGGCCAAGGGCACTGCGCGGCATCGGCAGCTGGGTTATGTCTGGGTCGGGCTGATGGCGTTCGTGGCGATCAGCGGATTCTTCATTTACGAAACGCGGCTCTTCGGCGTCTTCAGTCTCATCCACCTGTTGTCGGTTCTGGTGCTTGTGACCTTGTGGCGGGCCGTCCGGATGGCGCGCGCTGGCAAAATCAGGGCGCACCGACGGGCGATGATCCTGCTGTTCTGGCTGGCGCTGGTTTTGACCGGATTGTTCACCTTCGCGCCGGGGCGGATCATGCATCAGGTTGTGACGGGTTTCTGAGAACGGACTGTTAGCCGTGATCCGGCGTCGCCCGGATCAGAGGCCCAGCGCCTCTGCCATCGTATCAATCATCGCACATTGCCAGTTTATCTGCGCTGCGTCCGGCTGTTGTTCGATAAATTTCGGCAGAAAAGGGTCGACAAGATCGGTGTCGATTCCGGCCAGTCCTTCTACCACGCGATGTCCGCAGAACGGCACATAGGCCTCGGAATACCCGCCTTCGTGAATGGCGACAACGCGCCCGCCACATAACGCGTCCGCCGCCGTCATCACCATTCCCGTCATCTCGGCATAAGTGCTGGACAGACAGGCCATGCGTCCCAGCGGGTCGACATGGCTGGCATCAAGGCCGTTGGCGATGATAATGATATCCGGCTGAAATTCGTGTATCAGCGGCAGGGCAACGCGCTGCATGGCGTGCAGATACGCCTCATGCCCGCACCCCGATGGCAATGGCAGATTGGTGTTCGCCCCCACGCCTTTGCCGATGCCGCGATCATCCAGCCCGGTATAGCCTGTCGGGAACAGATTGGCCTGATGCAACGACAATGTGTGAACATCGGGGTCAGCATGGAAAATGGATTGCGTGCCGTTGCCGTGATGCACATCCCAGTCAAGCACGAAAAAGCGACTTGCAGCACCGGCAGCGCGCGCCGCCTCAATTGCGATGCTGATATTCGACAGCAGACAGAACCCCATGCCCTGATCGGCAAGGCAGTGATGCCCCGGCGGGCGGGTCAGCGCATAGGCCGTGTCATGGGTGCCGGACAGCACGCCCAGAACCGCATCACGGGCAAGCCC